>Ga0325411_1005748_pt1 | contig 13682 bp, 5 predicted proteins | sample PopdelMetagenome_13_FD_206181 | JGI IMG/M metagenome (GOLD analysis project Ga0325411, IMG submission 206181) | Populus deltoides microbial communities from Bellville, Georgia, United States - Xylem-PdIQD-R4 | ecosystem: Host-associated > Plants > Phyllosphere > Stem > Wood/Secondary xylem... | reverse complement strand
ATAAAAACAAAACCAATCGAATAATAATCACCTCTAATATTAGTAATTAACTGTACATTGGACATTAATTTTTTTATGGAAGAAAGAAGGGGGCGGTGACGGTCAATCGTAACAGCTAGAAGTCCATGCAACATGGTACAGATGCTCCATGATGCTTGGACAACAACCTTAACATGTACTTGTAATCAGGTCATCATTAATTTTATTCTTCTTTATAAAATTAACAAAGTTGTGTAGCACACAAGCATCGTAGATTTGAAGAAGCCGAGAAACAGTTAACATAGACATTTGAACTTAAATTTCTCCAAAACAAATAATATAGTACACAAGCATCGTAAAACAAATAATATAGCTTTGCTTTTTAGCCACCATCCTTAAAACAAATAAAAATAATGAATTAAAAAAATTATTTTTTACATTTAATAACACAAACTCATAACAAGAAGGAAATATCAAACAAACATTCAAACAAGAAAACATAAGAGCTTCAACGCATAATATAATTTATCAAAACCAAACAAAAGAAAAACAACGAACACAAAATAACAATGCAAAACAACATTAACAAACAAATTTTACACCGAGACCAATTTATTGTTTCATTGTTGAGACTGATCAAGTTAGGCAAAGATTAAAACAACATTAAACCAAAAACTCTTTTGGGAGCCATGGGTTTAAAAGGGATGAGGAGATTGCGTTTGGGTTAACTTAGTTAAAGAGGTCATACTGAGCCAGATTCAACATGGTTGGGTTTCAATTTTAATTATTTTATTTATAATGAATTTTAACTAAAATTAAAAGAATAGTTGTATAAAAAGCTAGGCATATAGACTTGGATGGTTGGGCTAGCGTGCATGACCTTATACAAAAAATAAGTCCACATGATCATTGAAATGCAAGACCAAGCACATACACCTAGTCTTGTTGCTTTTATTTTTTTTTTGTTTAATAGGGTGTGCAACATGCCATCCACTATATTATTTTTCAAAAAACTAAATATATAATGCATCGTCTACTAATAAAGATTTTAACCATATATATTTGATGGGAAAAAAGTCAATTTTGGGATCCAAAAACCCATTTCAATGCCTAAGAAACACCCTAAGCATTTAATTAAGGTTTTTTTTTTTACCTCAAAACACTCTTAGATAGGTCAAAAAGTTCAAAATTAAATTGAATTAAAAATTATTTTTTGAGCATAATCTATTTTTTATAGTGAGATGAAAGTTTAAAAACACCTCAATGATATTTTCCTTATCAAGAGAAATCCAATGACACCAAGATCAATTTTTTTGGTTCAGAAATATGAATACACGACCACTTTCTCTCTCATCTTTATTTTTCGACAACTTTCTATCTTCCACTTAAAGACTAAAACATAAAATAAATAAAGTAGATTGCCTAAATATAAAATCCAAAACTAAAAGGATAAAAAAATAAGTAAATGGAGAATTTTTGGATGAAAATGAACTTCTTTGCACAAATATACAAAAGACTTGTTATTTTTTTTACTTTAGTCCTTATACTTTTAGTTTTTTTGGACTACACATTTAAATCATGTTTCATGAAATTAGCGCCTAATTCAAATATGAAAATTTACTAATACATTGATTTTCAAGAAAAAAGAAAATTCCAACATATAAAATATTACAATCATTACATGAAAAAGATAATTTTTATTTAAAAAAATAGCATCGTTCATTAAACAATGCCTATGCACATTAAGAGTGTGTTTATTTTCTAGAAAGTGGTTTCTGGAAAATCATTTTCCAATTTTCCTGTGTTTGTTTGCTGTTAGAAAAGTTGGTTAACGGAAAACACTTTCCGATTAGCGGAAAATTTAACTTGGTTTTCAGGAAAGTGTTTTCCTTTTATTTTGGGCGGAAAACACTTTCTAAAAGTTGTGAAAAATTTAGAAATGTCATATTATTTGTTGATTATATCAAATTTAGTCTTCAAACTTTTGATTACTATATGTATATATATTTTTTTGTTTTGAATATTTGTTTTTCAATTTCATCTCTTAGAATTTAATTTTTATATTAACTTTGGTCCTCATTTTTATTTTGCTTTTCCCTTACAATTTTTTAATTGAATTTTTTTTATATATCAAATTTGGTCCTCATTCTTTTAATTGTTACTTATTTTATTTGAAATAATTTATGAAATGTTAATTATTACTATTTTAATTTCTTCATCTTTCAATTTTTTTTATTTTGTTTAGATTTGATTTCTATTATTTTGATTATTATTTATTTTATTTGAGATAATTTATGAAATTATATTTTTTTTAATTTCATTCTTATTCAACTTTTTAATTTGTAAGATTTGTTCCTCATTATTTTAATAAACTTGAAAAAAGTAAAACATTAATAAGTTATTTTCTAGCTCATTTTCCATGACATAACCAAACACTGAAAAATGTTTTCCAACTTATTTTTCATTACACTACCAAACATCGAAAATTAATTTACTTTCCCGGAATTTACTTTTAAAAAAAAACTACTTTCTGACAAGCAAACGGGGCATAAGAGATTTAACTCTTGTAGTTTATTAATATTAATTAACTAGTAGACCACTTTAAAAGTGGCATAAACACACGCTCTACTTAATTTCTATTTAGTTGTGCTTGCATCAAGCAATTGATCCAAAACTCTTGGCCGACATCAAAATTGTGGGAAGCATTTGGATAGTTCAACAATTCTTGTACCCACATTTCATCTATATATGCTTCTCCATAATCCTCCGCGTTGCACTTTTGAGCTTCCATTGAAAGTGGCTGATCCAAGAAACTTAGTTCTGCAAATGATTCAAATGATCCATTATTCTCCTCCGTGCGCATGTTTTCATTGATGTCATTCACAGGAGTGGAACTGGAAGATGAGAAATTATCAGAAAACAGAATTGGTAACACGGGGAGCGTCCCCTTGGAGGAGTACTCTTCTGAATTCAATATTTTTGTAGCAGTGGGAAGTGAAACATCAATGGCAGATGATTTCCTTTGCTTGAATTCTTCTTCGGATGTCTGTATTCCTTGCAGTTTAGGTGCTTGCACTGTAGTATTACTAATATTGTTGTTGAAGCGGTTCCTCACGTGGGTGTTCCAGAAATTTTTGATATCATTATCGGTTCTTCCAGGCAACTTTGCTGCAATTGTAGACCATCTGAAATGGATGAAAGAAAAGGAGAAAATATTATTGATCTTATGCAGCCGATTTTAGTCATTATTTTTTTCAATTGATGGTAAAATACTGCTAGTTTGCATACTTTGCTCTATATACAATTCGACTACCACTGTAAAGTGAGTGTTAATTGGTTAGACTGTAAAGTGAGAGTTTTGCAATAGCTATATTGAACATCACCATGTTCTTACCAATCTGCAACATGGTTGGCGCCTATAAAGAGGCCTAATTATTGTCTCATCTGTTCAAAGATGAAGGGCTCTTAACCTTAATTAATAGTACCTCTTGGTGAGAAAGGTTGAAACTAGTCTTTATGAGATACTAGCAGGCTCAGTCTCTTGAATCCTAACCAATTAATGTAAGACTATTGATGTCATAAGAAGTTAATAATGGATCCCTTAAATAGAGTTGTATTACTTGCTTCAAGTATTAGGTGGCTTTACAAGAAGAGAAAAAAGTAATCGAATGCTTCGAAAATCATAGAAATTTCTTCATAAAAGGGGATTTTATAACATTTATGTACATCAAATACCTAGGAATTGTATGTCTTGGTATACCAAGTAGAGCTATTAGAGGAGAGTGCGTGTGTGTGTGTTTTTATTGCAGGACATATGTTCAAGAAATGAGCTGATTGTAACTCAATGAACTTCTGGAATAGGTGAGCTCTCCTAAAAACAAATGGAAACATACATGCGTTAGCTAGCTAATAATATCTATACTTGAGAATAAATATACCTATTTCCTAACATTTCTTGCAGCTTGATTATAGTTTGCACCTCTTCCTTGCTGAAGCTTCCACGCTTAATATCTGGCCTTAGATAGTTCATCCAACGAAGCCTGCAACTCTTCCCTGACCTTAACAAACCTACAAATGGAGACAAAGAAGAAGAAGCAATATATTATATCACAGTTTTATTTTCACTGCGTTTTGCCTGTATATGTAACATTTAGAATACAAGTACTAATCATTGGCAGTTACCAGCAGCTCTCGGCATCTCATTCCAATTCCAAATGCCATGTCTCTTAATATAAGCTCTCAACTTTTGATCTTCATCAGGATCCCATGTCCCTCTTTTCAAAAACAAATTCTGATACTTCTGCGAAATACTCCTCATCGTCTCCGGCCGTGAGAATCTATTTCTAGACTTCACGTCCTCTACCTTAAAACACCACACAGCAGCCCGAGTCATTTCTGTAAAGTACCCTAAAAAAAATGTTCTAATGGAAAAACGAGTTTCGAAGCTCAAAAGTTTCCATACCATATTTATATAGACACACACACACCCCCCCCAACGCTCAGGATCGTTCCTGGAAATTTCCCTTATACAATGTTATTGGCCATGATTCTTGATTGTAACCGTATAAATAAATTAAACCGTTTGATTACCAGATTGACAAACTCAAAAGTAAGAACACAGCAGAAAAAAGAAAAAAAGAAAAATGAAGTCAAGGGAGAATATATACTTGCATTGCAATCCATAGCAGCTGAAATGTGTGAGAAAGGGAGTCATAGGCTCAAGTCATTTTCTATATTAAATTTTCATAATCTAACTAGTGTAAAATAAGAGTATTAAATGTTAGAAATGGGAAAATATAAGATTTTATAGTTGAATACTTGCATTCGTAGATTGAAAAAGTCGTGTCAAGAAATTGCAATCCCTAGGTAGAACTCCATGCTGTTTTCTAAATGATAAGGAAATATAGACACTACCGAATCCTTGACATGCATTGTACTGTGGATTGAATAAAATTTAAAAGAGTTCATGACGTGTTTTCTAGAAGTAAAAAAAAATCATTAATTGAAAATTTGATATGTATTAGATTATAATTTTTTAAATATCAAGCTGGCGACGTGTTAAATGATATTTTTTTTATTGAGACGACAACATATTAGATTAATATAAAAAAGCCTTAAATGACCTATAAAATTAAAACCAAGGTTATGAGATTATAATAATTTCTTAGAAAGCAAATCAAAACGAATAATGAAGTTTAATTCCAAATCAATTTAATATATGAGGATGGAATTAAGAAAATAAATATTCAATTTACAAAAACAGACTAAAAAAAATTGACTTGAGTCAACCCTAGTAAACCTGTTAGACCCATTACCTGAGTCATGAGAACGAGATAAATTAATAGAAAGTAAATTAAAAAAAAGTACAAAACTTAATTCTCAAACCAATACAATGTTAAAGGGAGAATTGATAAATAATAATCTAAAAAATGACAAAAAAAAAATAAATGATTCGGGTTAACTTAGTAAACTTGATAAACTCGTAATCTGGATCATGAGAACATGATAAAATCATTGAAAGTAAATTGAAAAGGACTATGAAGCCTAATTTCCAAAATAACACATTGTTGAAGGAAAAAGTTAAAAAAAAAATCAATATAAAGAAACAATGAAAAAAATATTTGAGTCAACTTGTAACCCTTTTTAAAATGGTGGAACACCATCTTCTGAGGTCTAAAGATGTCGCACACGCCTCTAAGGTGCGATGACTCTCTTCACATTTTTCAATGCCCATTAAATTTAGTTCTTGATGCTGGCCAAAAATACATTTGTTCAATCTTTAAATTCGGGCTTCAAAGCTTTATTCTTTAAAATTAATAAAATGTCATACAATTTTTCCAAATTGAGCATCAAGTGAACAACATAGTATTTTTCAAAATTGCGAGAACCCCTTATCTAGAAAACTCAAATAAATTATCAAGTTTAATTCTAAATAAATAAAACATTAAAGAAACAATTCAAAAAACAAAATATGAAAAATTCAAAGGAAAAAAAGAGAGGGAATAATCAGTATCTATATCTTGTTATTCTATCATAGCTATTATTGTATCTTTTTATTGTTTTGCTGATTTCATCCACTACATGTCCAACTTTATATAATTCTTTGATATTCATTAAAAAAAGACCAAAAATATCGTGGAACAATTGTAAGATGTTGTCTCTCTTTATGAAAAATGATTTTCTGAAATCTCCTAGTTTTTTTCTTAGTGTTTTGATGCAAATATATTAATAAATTAACAAGTAAAATTATAAATTGCATGCTATATTCTTGAAGGGGTAGGGTTCCAAAATCCTCAAATGTATATATGTCGAAAACATTTCTTCTACATCAAGAACACAGTGAAAGAGGGAGGAGAGGAGAGGATAGCTGGATAGGAGAGGAGGGTTGATTTTTTTAGACCATACTGTTTTTCTGTAAATAATTAATTATTATACTTGACGACAAAGAAAAAGCAATTCTTCATGCGACAATCGAAAGGCGATTATTCAAAGCATTTAAGGACATAGCCGCCCTTAAATTAAGACATCCTCATGCAAAATAACCTTGCCCATCGAGAAAAACAAAAACCATGTAATGAATATCAATCGAACAAAACCTTTGTCTAAATGGTTCATACACCGAACCCCAAAAACATCAACTATAAAAATAAAAAAACATAAGAAATAATTTTTACAAAAACTTATGTGAAACCTCGAGTCAAATCCATTAATTTATATTTAAGTTCCAAGGAATGTTGATGAAAAAATTTTAAAGATCGGTGAGTTGAAAGAAAAAAAATCCAAGATTGTTGGCGGTTGAAGCAAGAACACCAAAACAAGAACACTTCCACAATAACATCTTCCCTGCCACGCGTTCAAATCATGCTAGTACACTGCCCAATTTTGAAGGACACATTTCAGTACCATCCGAAGAAAGAAAAAGGAAGAAAGGAACATCTTTGTTGTAGTCCAAAGGGTAGAGATATGACTTCATCTATTCAACCAAAAAAATGGGACCGAGTGAGTAAGTACGGCAATTTATTTGCCTTGTTGTTACTATATAAAATAATATCTTCTACTTTTACTATTATCATACAGTTCGTATATATATATTGAGTAAGGTGGCTGCTCATTTTCTTATCAAAATTCTTTTTAGCCACTCATAAACTAAAAAATATTTTATCTTTCTGGGCATTGATGCTGGTTGGTGACGGCTTGATGACTTCATCTATTCAACAATTAAAGCAATGTTTCTTTACTGTCGGCTGTAAATTAATTGATAAAACGATCCGAGCAATGTGCTTTGAGAAAGTGATTTACACAGAAGCAGGCTGGTTTGTCGAACGTGATCGTTCAAGTGGTACAATTGGTGCAGAACTTTATGTAGATGCAGCCGTGGTTAAAGGTCTTGCTGGTGACAAACCTGGACTGGTAGTCTGCGCTAGCTGTTTATAAAAAAAAGAAGTGGTAACGTGACTTTTTATAGCCATACTTTATCCTAATGCCTACGGATTCTTGCCTGGTAAAAAAAAAAATGTCATCCTCTAGACAAGGGGAAGTCAGTTTACTAGCACCAAATTTTTTCTTTTTCACTTTCTCACGGCTAACGATGTGTGAAGGAAAGAAAAGAAGTCAATCTAGATTTTAATTGAAAGAAATTAAAATCTAAGGGTCGAATTATAATTTTAAAAGTTAATTTGATCAAATAATGAGTTTAATTACATAAATATTTAAATTTGATGGACAATTAGGGATATTGAAGAAATCTAAATCCAAGAACCAAATTGAAAAGGAAGTGTGAATGTAGAGGCTGAAATTGACCAAATCAATGGCCAAATTAAAGAAATTGAAAGTTTGTTGGTTAATTGAGAGTCGAAATGCACAAATTCATAACTAAAGATAAAAATGAAAATAGCGGACAACTTTAGAGTTGGCAATCAAGTTTGACAATGGTGAAATTATATGAAATTAAAAGTCTGGAGGGATATATATATATATATATATATATATATATATAAAATAATAATAATAATAATAATAATAATAATAATAATAACAACAACTTATTGAATTGATCTGAATAAATCTTGTCTAACCTGCAAAATCCTAATCTAGGTTAAGAGATTATGATAACTATGTAGAAAATAAATCAAAATAAAATATGAAGCTCAATTTCAAATCAACAAAATGTTGAAGGATGGAGATAGTTGAAACAAAGTTTACGATTAATTTAGGAGGCTTGCGTAATGCAATAGCCATTTCATTTATTTATATGAGTAGAACAGAATACAATAGTTATTATGTAGTGCACTACGCAATATAACTCTATATAAGGAAATACAATCTTTCCTAAACTACAACACATTCCATAACTACTGAGGATGCAACAATGCAGTAGCAAAAACTGCACCAAAAACCTGCAGTAGCAAAAAGTCGGTCAAGGGAGAAAAGATAGGGAAGAATCTATTCTGCAAAGGAGAAGGAAGCCTTAAATCTATTCTAGATGTTTCAAGCTCTAATACCAAGTTGAAATAAGGTTTATGATTAATTTAGGACGCTTGCGTAATGTAGTCGTCAACTCTTATATTTATATGAGTAGGGCAGAATATAATAGTTATTGTGTAATGCACTGCGCAGTACAACTTTATATAAGGAAACAACAATCTTTCCTAAATTACAACACATTCCATAATAGGGATGAAAAAAATATTCAATTTAAAAAAAAAATACCAAAAAGACCGACTCGAGTCAACTCAGTTAAACCTACCGGACTTGTGATTCGGGTTATGAGAATGAGATACGCTCAAAGAGTACAAACTGCAAAGGACTATAAAACCCAATTCTTAGACCAACACAATGTTGGATGGAGATATTAGGAAAAAATTAATTTTTTTTAAAAAAACTCAAGTCAATTCAGATTAATATGCAAAACTCATGACCCAAGTCCTAATATTGGGATAACACCATATAAATAAAATTAAAAAATTACAAAACTCAATTACCACTAACTCGTAACTTAGGTTATGAAACTGAGATTACTCTGTACACAATGCAAATTGAAAAACATTACGAAGCTCAATCCATAATTAATTAGTACAGTGGTAAATGATGAAATTTTTAAAAAATAATTCATTAAAAAAATTAAATAGCAATTAAAAGAATAAGAACACAAATTGATATAAGACAAATTTAACAAAGCATGCATTGAACCTGAGGTGAAGAGAAAGAAAAAAAAGAAGAAAATTAGAACGACACACCATTGTCTATAATTTTATCAAACCAAGTATCAATCGAGCCACATACTATTTTTTTAACACCGCAAGACCCCCTAACTTAGACAGCCAAAACAAATCATTAAGTCTAATAAAAAATAGAAACAATATCTAATAAACAATTCAAAAAATTAAGAATTAAGGGGCTAAAATAAGAAAAAATCCAAAGAACAAAAACAAAAGAGTGAAAACATAGTGTAGCACTATTAAGTACAATTCAAGTGTTTTACCACATCTCTTAGTTTTTTTTTAAATGTTTTGATGCAAATATATTAACAAATATACAGGTAAATTTATAAATTGCATACTATTTTCTTGAACGGGCAGAGTTACAAAGTTCTCAAATGTAAACATGAATCAGGGAGGAGAGGAGGGGTGCCTTTTTTAGACCATACTGTTTTTATTTTTTTTTTAATAAATAATTAGTATTCTTGACAACAAAGAAATGGAAATTCTTCAACGCATATTAGGATATAGCCGCAATCAGTTACACCATCCTTGTCTAAAACCATACTTGGCCATCAAACAAACATTAGTATTTTGTAAATAATTAGTATACTTTCCCATCACACAGACACAGAATAAGGTTGGTTATATAATTATATGCTACATGCATGCACTTCTAGATTGATTCACTAACAATTATTTCTTTTTTCCCCCATTTGCAATATATATATATATATATATATAAACCCAACTGAGCTTTCAAGAATTTTATTTTTCAATTACATTTCTTTTAGGAAAAGGCCCTTTTATCTAGCTAGAATCGGTGTGTACAACAATTTTTGTACAAAGAACGTCTACCTCTTTTCAAAACTTCTTTGGTTTCATTCCATGAATTCGCTTCTAAGATGGAAGATGTTGATGGATAATGCCAAAGTGTCTGAACTGGAAACCTCTAAGCTGTTACTATTAGTGAGGAAGACAGGCTTGATAATGATCAAATTAAGGCATTATTTTGAGTTAAAATCATCTTTGGACGTATTTGTGCTTGTCATGGCACATAAGAAATATATAAAAGGCATCGATCAAAGAAAAACAAACGATGAAAATGATAGATAGAACCCAAATTTTGAACAGTTTTGGTTAGAATGTTTTTATTTGTTTTGCTTTGGTTTTTTAATTTTCATCTAATCGAAACAATTTTTTTATTTGTTTTCCGGATTGTTATTTTCTTAATGGTCATGGAATCTAAATGATATTTCTTCATTACTAGATAACAAAAAAAGTACCCAAATTTTGACTTACATTTGTCTTGGGATGGTGAATGAATGTACACTATGGTGATATGAAAAATTCAAGGGATTGCATGTTCAACTTCATTTCGTTTTAATAGATAGGTACCCAATTTATTTTAATCATTTTTAAACGAAGTTGCATAGCAACTTCAGGCTGTCTGCAAGGTCAAGATTAGCCATCCATGATGGTGTTTTAATAAATAAAATTAGTTAATTTACCCCGTGTGCTCATTTAATCTAAAAATTTAAATTGCTGGGTAAATTTTTAAGAATAGTTTTATATTATTTTTTAACATATCTTTCGAGTTAAAGTTTTTTAAACTTAAAACTTGTACATATTCACACTACCTTATGATTAATTTTTATTAATTAGAAAGGAAATTAATAGTAAGATTTATTCTTGTAACTATTTGGTAAATATCATTTCCAAAAAACATCTTAATCTAATAATTCAAGCTATTAGATGAAGTTCTAATAATATTTTTATATTACACTTTAATACACAATTACAACGCTCTTAAAATAAATATTCATAAAATCTCAATAATCTAAATCAAGGAGGAAAAAAAAACTCTCATTCCTTATTCATGCATTTCTTTTTTATTTTGATAACAATATTTTTTTTTATTAGAAGTAAAACTTTTTACATAAAAATTATCTTAATCCAAAAAAAACATCCCTCAAAAGGTTTACATGACTATATGAAAAAATAAAAATAAAAAATAATTTGAGAAAACTATATATATTTTGACAGTAAAAATAGTAGAATAGTTTTATTCTATTCTTTTTGAGAATTCCTGAGCGAAGTTTTTTTTAAAATTATCTATTAAATTGATATATAATTATTCATAAAATAATTATAAGTATTATGATAAAAAGCTCTAATTTTATTTTTAAATTATGATATAATCTGATGATTTTTGAATATTATTTTAATAATTTATTTAAAGATAATTCAATAGTAATATTTTTTTTTTAAAGATAATTTTAAAATTAACTTTGGTTGTAAATGAAGAAAACCTTACTTGACACCAAATTTCACCACGAAAAAAGTCAATTTTAAATACTGTTTGATCTTTTGGTGTTTTTTTTTTTTGTGAAATTTTGTGGCCTTAGTTTTTATAACATTAATTAGCCAGTGTTATATTTTTGAAAACCCTTCACAATGGTTTAGGGTCATGATATAAAAAACTTTTTTCTAGAAATCATTTTAATGATTTCTAAACGGATAAGAACGTAGGTAGATATAGAGACTTTAGACTGTCCGCGAGGTCAAGATTAGCCTTCTATCGTTATGTTTAATTAGTAAATAAAATAAATGTTCAATTGGGTGATTATCAAGATCATTAATTAACTATTCTATTTTTCTAATAATTTAGGATTAATTTTCCTGTTTCGACGACTGCGAAACCGACAGTGTAGAAGAGACACGGTATAAAGACAAAACAGAAGCCAAGTATCACAGGGTTGATGCGTGCATAAGTTGAAGTTCATTGATAAGGACAAAATAAATAATTAAATTCCCTTATCAACTTTCACGATGACATGGACGCGAAGAATATAAAAATATAGAAATGGATTAAATCATTGGGTTTAAATAAAATTAAAAAAAAAATATTCGTAAATCAAATCTATTGATCCAATAATCATCCCCATCTTATGTTGTTGACGCAGTAGCAACACCTTGGTTGATGTGAACATTTTTGTTTCAGTGATTAGTGTTGAAAGAAGAGAGAGTTTAATCTAAGAGGAGAAGAGAAGAAGAAGAAGAAGATAATTAAGACCAACTTCGGGTGGGCTGGAGTAAATATGTGTTGGGGGTCCAGTGTATGCAGCCTTTCGTCTTTTGTCCTAAAATATGGATTCAACCGAGGAACAAAATCCTTCAGGCCTCAGCATCAGACGTTTGTGTGAGTAATTGCATTTCATAATCTAGAGTGCCTTCAGGCCTCAGCATCAGACTAGCATGGCAGAAGCAAGGATATGATGCTTGCAGCATTAGTTAAGCGTGGTTGACTTGGTTGTGGATTTCTTCGACTATCCCATACTGTCTGCTCCTTCTACATAGCCAGCTGCTTCCTTAGTTTAACTTGTAAGATCATTTTAAAATGTCAAGCATATAAACGCCAAAACCGCAGAGAATTAATAGGATAAATATCATGATTAATTAAGTGTTGAAGTACGTAATTGTTCATAAATAAAGAATCTTCTAATCCATGTCAAAACTCCAAGGTTACTCTGTGTAGATGAAAAACACGGACTTTGTTATTAACTTTTTTTTGGTTAGAGTAAGATTCTTTTATATAAGACCTAATTTTGCACATCCGTTCTATTAAACAATAGATAGATGTTTGGTGTGACCAGTAAAGACTGCATTGTCGACCTTGATCTTGTATTTTTTTTTTAAAGAAGCTGATAGGATTAAGTAAGGCATAATTGTGTTATGCAATCACATTACACAAAATAAAAATTTATTGAGCTAACTAGCTAAATATAGAAACATAATTTTCAGATCAGTTAAGATCTTTCCACTATCTGTTCCCTACATAGTAACCAAAACATTGCCCCAAAATATCACAAGCTGCAGAGAGTCATAGCCAAGCAACAAAATCAGATATTTTGTGCACTCCTTGTTTAGCGAGGTGATCTGCCATGTGATTACTTTCCCCGTAAGAATGAGTATAGATGATTGAATCAAAACATGAAGCTAGCCTCTGAGCTGAAGAGAAGAGTTTATGATGAATCCGAGGCTTATTATGAGGATTATTCATCCAGCTAATGACATTGGCAGAATCAGATTCAATAATAATATGTTTATGATGTAGGAAGTAATTAGAGGCTGATAATTCGATAGCTTTGACTACCGCTCTCAGCTCAGCTATATTGGAGTCTAAGATCCCAACCGACAAAGAAAAAATACCTAAAAGTATTCCATGGTGATTCCACAAAACACCACCTATTCCGGAGGGGCCAGGTTTTCCGATAGAGGATCCGTCAACATTCCATTTGAATCTATTAGTCATAGGGGGAGACCACATAACACCAGTCCTCAAAGTTTGAGAATTAGTCCATCGAATCAGACCTTCGGCGGATCTTAGCAAATATGAAGAGGAGTAGGGAAAATCTGGTTCTATAGCCTTTAACCATAAACAAAGCCAAGTAACAATAAGGAAGAACAAAGTATCATAGTTTGGGATCTTCTGCTTAAATATCA
>Ga0325411_1005745_pt1 | contig 13682 bp, 4 predicted proteins | sample PopdelMetagenome_13_FD_206181 | JGI IMG/M metagenome (GOLD analysis project Ga0325411, IMG submission 206181) | Populus deltoides microbial communities from Bellville, Georgia, United States - Xylem-PdIQD-R4 | ecosystem: Host-associated > Plants > Phyllosphere > Stem > Wood/Secondary xylem... | reverse complement strand
TGATAGGCAGAGGATGTCATGGCGGGAAGTTACGGCAGTTATTTACCAGTTTTCCTTACCAATAAAAATAATAACACGTTTTAAAAGTTTTGAAATTTTTTCTTAAAAAAATATTATTTTTATTTTTAAATCATTTTAACATATTATGTTAAAAATAAATTTTAAAAAATAAAATAAAAATATTATTTAGATATATTTCTAAGTAAAAAAATACTTTAAAAACAACAACTATCACAATACCAAACACACTATATATATATATATATATATATGATAACATGTGCATCTCAATTAATTCCATGACTATAAAATGAGCTAATGTGCCCTCTAGCTTCTTAAGGATATGTTTGGGAACGCGGCTGCGGCTGCGTTCCCAAAAATTTTAAAATTTTTTTTTTATTAAAATTGAATATGGTTTGTATGTTTTGGATTGTTTTGATGTGCTGTTGTCAAAAATGATTTTTAAAAAATAAAAAAACATCATTGGCATGCATTTTGGCACGAAAAGTTATTTAAAAAGCACCCGCAATCACACTGTCAAACACGCTCTAAGAGTTGTAGACTTCATTAGGTATTATGTTTTATTTAAAAATATATTAAAATAATATTTTTTTTATTTTTAAAAATTATTTTTAATATTAATATATTAAAATAATTTAAAAATATTAATTCAAATCACCATGCGGCTTGGGCCTGGATCAAGCGGCGTGGTGCACATGTCTTCTACCATTTGGCCAGGCGCAGGCGGTAGGGTGCAAAAAACCACCTGTTGCTCAGCCTAGTCCAAGCGGCAAGGTGCAAAAAAACTCCTGTCGACAGTTGTTTTTTTATATATTATTTTATATATTTATTTTGCACAGTCAACAGCAATCCAAAAGTTCTCTACCTTAATTTATTGCAAGTTTTCTAACAGGAATGATTAGCTGAAAGAGGATAATTGTTAGGAAAAAAGTAACGGGAAAGAGATAGAAAGGGGAGCATGGTTGAAGACAACTCTCAACACATATGTTTATAATAGTGTAGGGATAACTTGAAAGATAACTATACTATTAATACAATATTATTTATTCACTTAAAAAAACTAAAATTATATATTTAATTTAGACTTCAAAATTAATTCTAACACTTTCCTTTTAATTTTAAAAATCTTGCATTTCTTAAAATTTATAAATATATTGAAGGATCATCTTGCAATATATTTGAAGATCATCTGTCATGGCTGATGTGGTTTTATCACTATTTCTTTTCTATCTTTCAACTTCAGCTTGAAAAGATTTTTCTTACATCTTTGTCTTAACTACTCTTTCTATCATGTCTAGCCAATGGCATCTCCTTATCATCTCTTCAATTCTCCTTCCTTTGACAATTGAATTTGTCTGAACATGACTATTTTTCACATGTCTTGGGTCAAACATCTCTTTTCAATATTTAATTATGTCAAAAAACCATCTTAACTTAAAAATATAAGTTGTTGTATAAAATTTTAATATATTATTTATATTATTCTCTAATTCACACTCTCAACTGAAAGATCTTTGGATTTGAAACTTGCATAGAGTCACACTAACTTATACTTGATTTATTAATTAGAATAGAAATAGTAAGATTCAAACTCATGATTATTTGGTCATCAAGAGTCTAATGTCATGATAAAAAATCTTCTCAACCCAAAAACTTAAACTATTAAGTAAGGTTTCAAGATATGATTTATATTATTTTCTACAGGCTTTTAGCCTTTGTATTTGGCCAACTCTTTATAAAGTTGTTGTCTTCTTCTTATCATGGCTCTTTAGTCATTTTTCATCTCCTTTAAAATGAGTTGTTTCTTCTCTTCTTCATACATGATACATGGTCTCTTTTATATTACCTCATCTTTTGTGTCAGATTTTATCAACTTGCACATAGCTTTTCTTGGCCTTCTCTATCTATCTCTTGATGCAATATTTTAATTCTCTTATTGAATTTTATTATCTTGCACCTTCAGTTTTTTTATTCTTTGGATGTCACTTGGTATTCTACTTCCTCTTGGGATTTCTTCCTTCTACACACATGCAAACTTAACTAGCTTTGATAACCATGTTAGAAAAACTTAACATATTAAATTTAGACTTTAAAATTAAAAAAAAATGAAGATAAAAAAAAACTTGAATTGTAAGATGATAGAACTCAATAATAGGTTTGAAACCTTACAATAAGAAAAAGAAATGACTAGTTGAATTGATATGATATGAATGAGATCTGTTCATAGTATTTTGGAGACCGATTGAAGTACTAAGACCCTATTTGTTTCACGGAAAATAATTTTCTGAAAACTACTTTCCAAACTTTCATATGTTTGTTTATCATTAGAAAAATTGATCAACAAAAACTACTTTCTAGTCAAAGAAAATTTAGCTTGGTTTCCTGAAAAGTGTTTTCCTTAGGCGAAAAATATTTTTCCAGAAGTTGTGCAAAATTTAGAAATGTCATGTTATTTGCTGATTAAATCAAATTTGGTCCTCAAACTTTTGATTGCTATATATTTTGTTTGAATCTTTTTTTTCAATTTCATCCCTTAGAATTTGTTTTAATTTTACTCTATATTAACTTTGGTCCTTATTTTTATAATTGTTATTTGTTTTTCTCTTATCATTTTTTTAATTGAAATTTTCTATCTATCAGATTTGATTCTTATTCTTTTTATTGTTATTTATTTTATTTAAAATAATTTATGAAATTATATTTTTTTAATTCTATTACTTTTTGATATTTTTATATATTAGATTTAATCTCTATTATTTTAATTATTATTTATTTTATTTGACATTTATTTAGCTGAATTTTTCGAGGTGTATTTGGTACCGGACAAGTCAACACCCGACATGCCATTGCTCGAACCCTTTTGAAAATTTGTTCTTACGGAGACTCAAAGACAAGCCAGTTGAAACAACACATAACATAATCCTATCACATGCAACTGCAGTCGATATCTATAGTACCAAGTTCTGGTAATCATACGGATAAAAGCTCAGTTCAGATATCACCTGTGAGAAGTAGAAGGAAAATAAGATAAAATTAACCAAGTGTACAGCAGTAAAAACTTAAAATTAAAAGGTTTATTTTTTTTGTGGTTTCATGTTTGAGCTTTGTGGTTGCTAATATGATAGTTAATGGAATCTTATATAATCGTTAACTTTACGACCCGTAAAATTAGTTAAAATAAGTGTTCGGTTTACCCGAACACCCATGTTAATAATTAAAAAAATATATATAACAAAATTATACACTAGCTAAGTTGGTAATCTCAAAAAAATATAAGGTGGAAGCATTGGTATCGTCTTACATTGTGATTGGTTTGAGCCAGTTGGCAATTGCAACGCAGACAATTTAGCTGTTCAACGAGCTTGAGCCTTCGTCTTCAACTGGTTAATCTTTTTATCTTCCTATACCTCTTTACCATATAAAACATATTAGCTCAAGACACCTTAAAATTATTTTAAAAGAAAAAATTAATTGAATAAAATAAATAAATAGAACCCCATTTATATTTTTAGATATTTTTATAGAAAAAACCACCACTAAAAAAACCTATAACATCAAAATTAGTCATTTTTTATCATCAAATTATAATAAACTGACAACTTTCTTTCTCTATCACCGTATTCAAGTGGACTTTCTCACTTCTTTTATTCTAAAATAAAAAAAGAATAAAATTTTAGATCCAAATAAAACATCCAAAAACTAAAGGGATTGAAATAGAAGAAAAATGATAATATAGAAATAAAAAAGAACTTTGTCATGCTAATTTTAGATTGGCCAACTCAATTTTCATGTTTTACATTTTGATCCTCTATCTTTTAATTGTGTGTTCCTATAACAAATCATAAGTAATCAATTATCAATTTGACAAAAAAAAAAGGATGCAATTGAAAAAAATCCAGAAAAAAAAAAAAAGCAGCTCTTTTGATTTCTATTTCTTTTCCCCAGATCTTAGTGTACTGTATAATAATAATAAACATCTGCATCATAAATAAAGGATGGAAAACAATGAGATGTATTGAAACAAAAAGAATTAGCGTGCCATACTAACATCATATCAAAAGAAAATATCTCCTAGTAACAATCTATGCATAATGCCATAAAAGGGATTTGGTATAAAAGGTTAGAAGGGTTCACTAAGGATATCTAACCATGCAACACTAGCCACGTTATATCTTCCCTTCAGAATTTTATTTGCCTTTGCTTTACAACATGTCACAAGGCCTACAGTTTATGGTTCTTAAATTGAGTCCCACCTTCTGATAATGGGATACCTGCACAGAGTATCTGTTTTACTATTAGCAAACAGTAAAAGGAAAGACAGTCCATTCAATGAGTTTCAGCTGCAAGAGTGAGTCAGAACCTTTAGATCAAAGAGTGATGCTAGATGGACCTCAAACTTCAGCTGAAGAAGAACACTCAGCTTGGTAATTGATCCCAATCATCCAGTACCTATTTAAGCCATTCTGCATCTCCACCAGGGAGATCCAGCATTGTAAATGTGCTTGCCATCATCCCATGAAATCTGGCATGCCTGAAGACCAATTGCAACATTTGGTTCCTTTCCGTGACATAAAACCCACTCTTCAACAGCTATTGCTTTATCATCCTCACTAGTGTATTGCTTTTTGTATTTTCCAAATGGATTACAGCCCGGACTGACCATTTCTGCAACTGCAGCTGGCATGTACATTGAGTCTCCCACCAGAGGTGCACCGAGGGCAGCCAGTTGAGCACGTATCTGCACCATATGACTTAAATGTTATAGCCAAAGTAACCACTATATCCCCACTAGATATTCCATCCATGAACTAAGTAATAAAGAAGCTAATTATCAACGCCAATCGCTGACTTACTGCTGAGAGACTCTTAGATCATGATTTGAGAAATGCAGATTCATATAACTTTTGAGTTTTCTCATTGGAAAATCTTGTCCAGATCATTTAGTGAATGCTCAAGAAAAGTATCAATCAACTTGGGAATTTTGAACCATTGTGAAAGATATCATTTATCCACTGTAGTTTGTATAAAATCAACAATATCCAAAATGTTTTTTATGCCTTAATCCTAGGAATTGTAAATTATGCCCTTCAAATCAAAGATAATTTTTTTTCTTCTGTTGCAATTGTCAATTGAAAGACCCATGGTTCAATGAGGATATGCAGCAAATGCTACCTTTTTGCACAGAATGCATAAGATACATATTCAATCCAAATACATGAGAATTATGACTCAATTTATATTTATAAAAAAAAAAATAGAGAGAGAGAGAGAGAGGATTATGACTTGCAAAGAAAGAAAAGGTAAGCTGAATAACCTGATGTGTACGGCCAGTCAAAAGGTTGATTTTACACTCATATGCATGATCCTTTGAGGGCCACCCACAGTCTTGAACACAATATTTCTCTTCCATAACAGCATCTGGCCAAGGAACTCTCTTGCATTCCATGACCTCAAGTTGACATAAATGCCAACCTTTTATAAACTCTGCATGCCATAAAAGCTTTTATTTCAAATTTATACCACAACCACCTCGCAGAAAGACTACTGATTACACAGTAGTTCTGCCACCTTCAATAAATAAATAAGCATGATGACAAACCAATATCATTTCAAAAAGAACTGGCTAAAGATATTCGCTCAGGAAGTTGTGTCCTATCCAGTTGTAATAATTCAAAAGAGCCTCTAATAAGAATGCAACTCTTAACTAATTTCCTGGTATGGGTTTCATGGTGTCAGTTGGCGAGGCATTTGAATACAAACTGGAAGGTATAAAGGAGAGAGGAGAGGCACTTTCTAGAGCTGTATAGCCTTTACGACACTTGATGACAAGTACTCGGTAAGTTAAGTGTACATCATGCCAAGGTAATATCCAGGAATAACACTGCCTGAGTCGCAACTTCATCAATGCAATGCTTGATGGAGATGATTACCTTCTGAAACAAGCCTCGGAGCCATATTAATAGGACGCATGTAGTGGTTAACTACACCAATGGGCACAGGAGATGCAGCAAGTGCAATATAAAGCTTCTTCACCGTTTTCTCCTGATGACAGCAAAAAAGATGTGGTTGAAGGGCCTTGAGATGCACTTAAAACTTCGTAGACAAATAATCAAATTAATCTAAATTCAGGGTGACCATCTACTTCTGGGAGTGGTGCCTTGGTGATAAGATGCCAAAGGTCCTGCACTTCTGGAGGGTGGCCCTAACCAATCAAATATTTGTATGTAAGATATAGTATCAGAAACTTACTCTGATTTTTCCATGGAAAACTGAGCAGTCCTCCTTGGTCCTGGCTAACACAACACTACACATGAAATACACACCATTATTTACTCTTCATGATAACTATAAGAACAACAACATAATTCTATCAGAGTGCATACCAGCCTTCTGTGCAATTATCAATCTGATGGGTAGTCCTTAATGGGGCTGTCAATCCCAACGCACGAGTCGCGAAGGTGGCACAACTTTCTTCTATGTTGTCTGTAGTTCCTCCAACCTAAATGAAGTTCATGTTAACATATTATATAAGCAATCAGTTCACTAGTGTAAATGGTGAAAAGCACAAAGTGATTGTAGATTTTATTCATGGTGTAAAATTGAGCGTGGCTCCAAACTCATGCACTATGAACAGACAAGAGCTCATCAAGGCTTGACAAGTCTTAGTTTATTTGGAGCAAAGGCAGAAGCTGTTAATTTATTTTCTTTTGAGAATATCCTGTATCGTCACAGTTAGTATTTTATATCAAATCCAAAATTATGAAAATAATTTGTTTACCAGAATCAGACTGTTGCTCAAGCCAAATCAAGAAAATTGATAAACTAATAGATCAATGCCATACCGATGTACCAGCAGGTTTGTCCAAAACAACAAAAGATTCAGTCACATGTATAATTCTTGATTTCCAATCAATGTCATAGCACCTGAAGACAATTAGAATGTCAATGAGTATCAATGTAATGGAAAATGGCAGTAAGCCTCCACCTAATATTGTGTTTACCTAGGAAAGCGTTTTGGGTGTACATGAACACGCAAATACATTCCAGCTTCAAGAAACTGATCAACATGAGTTATCCGGAAAGTTTTCTGTGCTTCTCGTACTGTTTTCCCTTTGATAGAAGCTCTCTTCTTTAGAACTGATGGTGCTGTAACTTCTTCAAATACCCTAATCTGCTCAGGAGTTGCTGTTGGAGGCGGCTGTGGGCATACAAGGGCATAATGCACAGCTCCAAAATGGATAAGATCTGCAACAAACCTTCAAAGAATGTAACTTGCTATGTATCACTCTATCTTGATTAATAATGATGTTCATGCTGTGCAAAATCTTGGAATACGTGTTTTAACATCAAGAAAAACATTTAGAATACAAGAGAACAGCACTTACAGAGGAGGCAGGTCCAGAGCTTTACAGATATAGCCTAGAACAGGACCTTCTTCTGAAACAACCAAGTGTTCAATTCTTGGTGGGCTATTGTGAGAGGGGCACGGAAGCAAGCGAGTATATTCCGGGTAACTGAAACAAATTAAGTCTCCACATTCACTATTCACAAAATCAGGCAACAACAAATGTAAATTGCAACAACAAATGAATTTCAAATTAAATGTGGATAACAAGACCAAAAAAGGAATGACAAGCTGAATTAAATAAGGCCTCAAAGGGCTATCAAGTGTTTTAATTGAAGGCTAATACGAAGGTATAAAAATTGTGTAGAAACCTCTCTTCTTATCTTCCATTAAATTTGGCTAAGATCCCACGTTTCTACAAGTAGGAACAACTTCTCTGTTATCATTAAATTCCAACTCACTCCTTCCATAGAATCAACTTTCAATAGTAGAACACGATACCTTCTTCGAGTAAACAGCAACTTCATTAAGGGCCATTGCTAATACCTTATCAAAAACCTTACAAAAGAAAACAAATAAAACTAATACTCACAATACCTCAACAACTCAATGAAACTAAAACTCAAAACTTTTCAAAGACATTACAACTCCCAAATATCATAATTTCTTCAGAAACCACAAATGCTCGCTATTTTCAGGTCAACTTTCCCCAAAGCCAAAATGTGCAGGGGCCATTTTTTGCTCTTAAAATTGTTCAGTACCTTCACTTACACCACTGATAGCAACTAAACCAAAAACTGAAACTTTTCAAAGACATTACAATTCTCAAATACAATACACCATCACAAACATTTGGTAAGCCTCAACTTTCTTATCATCATACGAAGAGCAAGCCATGGCACCAGCAATTTACCTCTTACTTCAAGCAAAAACAGTAATGATTGAAACTTTAACCAAACCAAGCTAAAATATGAGAAACCAATTAAAAAAAAATGGACTGCAAAGAATACCCATTAACAGAAGAAGTGGCAGTTGTGCAAGCAATATCTTGCTTCAATGATTCACAGCTTAACTTCCTTTTACTCAGAGAACACCAAACCAAAGCCTTCTTGTTGAGAGAATAAGCCCTGGTGAATGCTAGCGTGCGCAGGAGGGTCACTGGTGCACTAAAACTCCTGTAACTATAGCTAAAGATTGAAGCTAAATTCAGAGAAGCCATTGTTTACAGTTTGCTTGGAGTGAGCGCAGCCATGAAGTAGTGAAGGTGTTAAAGGATTAGTTTTAGAAGGCATGTCGGTTCTTTCACCAAACGACGGGTCATATAGTACTTCGATTTTGTATTTAAATGACATGTCATTCAAATTCAAATGGCGCTAAATGCCATGTTAGTTGGCCATGGCTGACAAGTCATTCAAGCTTGCTGTGAAGGGCAGAAAATTTTGTTAGTGCATGGTGAAAACCAATTTGTATATTTTATCTCGAAAGTAAAAGAATTTATTTAATGTTTATGTCTTTGTTATTCAATTAAATATATTTTTATTTTTATTATTTTACAATATTAACCAAATACAATCTAGTAGATTTTATCTTATTTTGTCATTAATTCCAATAAATTATTTTAGAAATAGCTTCCGCCGGTATAGCATAACTAGTTTTATATAAGTTCTAATAATTGTTTTTCTCTTAAACAACAATATGTAATTATAGTATCAATATAAATCTAAAACAAGCTTATAAGATTTTATTTTGTGATTTTAATAAATATCAATTGATTTATTTTTTTGTTCGTAATCCCCAATTCTCTATATTTGATTATTCATTATTAATGCAATAAGAAATATTTACTAGTTTGATAATTTATGTATAAATTGCTCATGTTTTAGAAATTATATAACAAAGTCATTAAAGTATTTATGTTTCATACTAGATATTCTTCTAGTTTACCCGATCTAAGTTAGGAGTTAGCTAAAGTATACTATCCATTAAATTTTATTTTAATTATTTATAAAATAAAAAATGCTAAAACATTATTTTATTAATTATTAATAAGCAGTGGAGATGCTAACCCATGACTATTATACATGTAATTAAATAATAGAAAATATATATGCTTATCAATGAATATTTACTAGTATCTTGAAAAAAGAGTATATATTTTATTTTTCTATGCAAAACCTAAGCATCTACGTTGTAAGATATAAAATACTAGTTTCTTACAATATTTAAAGTTTTTATAACGGTCGAATCAATTAATTTACAAATCATCAATTTGCACTAAAATCCACCATGTTCATTCTAATATTATAGTACTGAGGTATAACTCATAGTTTTTTTTTTTTTTTTTTTTTTTTGTGGAGAATGTGTCCGACAACACGTTCACGCAAATCACAAGTATGCGTCGTGTTGTAGTCATAGAGGTTACAAAAATTAGTCCCAATTCCCAAATTCACGAAATAATTGCCCAGAGATGATTGATGCCTTGAAAATGTAGTCCTCTTCATTTATACTCTTTTATCTTCTCCTTTAAATGTCTCTTAATTTATTCTAAAATAAATTATAAAAATATAAATCATGTATTTAAATCTAATCTATTTAATTTATGATATTGATTTAAGATAATTCTTTAATAGGATAATTAGAGCATTATTAACCAAATGATTATATGTTTAAATTTCTCATTATTTTTCTTTTATTTAATAAAAATTAAATATAAAATAATATAGATTTATATAAATTTCAAATCTAAAAATTTTTTATTAAAAAATATATATTAAAAATTAATATAAATTATATCTTAAAATTTTATCCTAAACAACTATAAAATTTCTTGAGATTGAGTAGTGTAATTGTTCTTTTTTCCCAGGCAAGTGAATAGTAGTGTCATAAAGTAAGAATTCAAAGAATGAAGTTGCAACATTATAATGTGTTAGGTAGCTGCAATGTGCTCCATGGCATCAATCAACATCTTTAGTGGACTTGTAAGATATTTAATAAATTCAAAAATTAATTGTGATGTATATAAATTGATCCAGATACTCAGATTAAAAAATAAAATAAAAATATTAAAGAAATAATATAAAAATTGAAAAGATGCATGACCCTTTTAATTAATGCAACCATAATTTCTCCATGAGGTCATTCATAGTTGTCATTTCGATATTGTCCATGGCATGCCAAAATATCCCAAAACTGTATAATAAGTAATCTTAATATTTCTTATTATTCTTATGTTATAACATTGATAATTATGATATTTCTAGTTGAGAGGAGGGTGTTGAATTTAGTAGCCTCTTCGACCTGGCTTAACACTAGATTGAATTGAGCATAATTGTGACATCATATTAATTAATGTACCATTAAATAAATTAAATGTTAACTTTAATATATTTACCTAAACTCATAATTACCTAGCTACTTATAATTATTAAACCTGAATAGGGTCGACTTGATGTAAAGTTTAGTTCATATTGAACTAAACCATGAATCAATTAGGATTCTTGACTAGTTCTTATTAAATCAAATTTTAATTATATATTCTCTTTATAAAACTTAGTCTGAATTTGGGTTCATAGACAATTAACCTCTAGATTGAGCTGAGTTTAATGACTTCGTTATCAAGGAAGCTGCGCTTCAACGTCAAGTCGTCATCTTTCAATTCCTTTTCTTTAAGAATAAAAACTATTAGGTAAAGGTTCACATTGTTGTCTCAAATTCTAGATTCTTTTTAATTCTCGAAAATGTAACGGTAACCCTAACCCCACCATAAGAGCCGACAAGCTGCAATCAATGCTTGCAAGACTTCTGCTAGTATGGCCTTAATTGCTAGTGAAGCTGCCACAGGTAACCGCCTGCATTTACTCTTTCTTCTGACTCCCTGCTCTCTATCCCTACGGGTTAGAGTTAGAAATAAATTCTGCAGATGCCATTAATTAACGCTCAATTCCAACTCATCCGGCAAGGCTTTCTGTTTATGATGTGAGAGTACAACAGCATTCTTCTGTATTATTGTTAAATAATATTTATGTAATTTTATTTATTAAAAATAAAATAATATTTTTAGTTTAATTTTTATATATTTTATTTATATTTAAGTTAAGATTATATATTCATAATATATAAATTATTCAGAATTTTAATTTTCTTTTTATATTTGATCTCAATTATTTTTTGGAGTGAGATTTTGTCTTCCGCTTCTGTAAAATTTGGTATTTCGTCAATTTCTGCAATTATTTTGGTATTTTGTCTTCCCTTCAGCTTTTGTAATTTAGTATTTGCGTTCAGTTTCTGCATATTTGTTTTGTGTTTTGGAGTAATCATATAAGTTTGAGAAGATATTTGTTTAGTTTCTACAATTTCTGTTCAGTTTCTGCAATTCGGTATTTTTTTCCGCTGCTTTTGCATTCTGGTTCTCTATGATTGTTGATTATGGCTGCTGAAAGAGATGATTCGCTTCAGTCTATGAGTGTGAGATTGGATGGGAAGAACTATTCGTATTGGAGCTATGTAATGAGAAATTTTCTTAAGGGTAAGAAGATGTGGGGGTATGTTAGTAGAGCTTATATGTTACCTAAGAATATTGAGGAGGGGGATGCTGCTTTGATAGATATATGGGAAGCAAATAATGCAAAGATCATTACTTGGATCAACAATTCTGTTAAGCATTCGATAGGTACGCAGTTGGCAAAGTATGAGACAACAAAAGAGGTTTGGGATCATCTGCAAAAGTTATTCACGCAATCAATTTTGCAAAACAGTATCAGTTAGAGAATGACATACGAGCTCTTCACCAGAAGAATATGAGTATTCAGGAGTTCTATTCTACCATGACAGATCTTTGGGATCAATTGGCTCTTACAGAATCGGCAGAATTAAAAGCATGTGGTGCTTATATTGAACGTAGAGAGCAGCAACGATTGGTACAATTTTTAACAGCACTTCGCAGTGATTTTGAAGGACTTAGAGGTTCAATTTTGCATCGTTCTCCACTGCCTTCTGTTGACTCTGTTGTCAGTGAGTTATTGGCTGAAGAAATACGTCTTCAGTCTTATTCTGAAAAGGAAATTCTTTCTGCTTCAAATCCTTCTATACTAGCAGTACCTTCTAAGCCATTCTCTAATCATCAGAACAAGCCTTACACAAGGGTTGGCTTCGATGAGTGCAGTTTCTGTAAGCAGAAAGGTCATTAGAAGGCTCAGTGTCCTAAGTTGAGATAGCAGAATCAAGCTTGGAAGTCTGGCAGTCAGTCACAATCTAATGCTCATCGACCACCTCAAGGTTATAAACGACCACTCCACAATACTACAGCAGTAAGCTTCCCCAGGCTCTATTACTGATCCTAGTACTTTGGCTGAGCAATTTCAGAAGTTTCTCTCCTTGCAGCCACAAGCAATGTCTGCTTCTTTCATAGGTCAGTTGCCTCATAATTCCTCAGGTATGTCACACTCTGAATGGGTCTTGGATTCTGGTGCTTCCCATCATATATCTCCAGATTCCTCATCTTTTACCTCTGTGTCTCCTTTGTCTTCCATTCCAGTTATGACTGTTGATGGCACTCCTATGCCCTTAGCAGGTGTTGGTTCTGTTGTCACACCTCACTTGTCTCTCCCTAATGTTTATCTTATTCCACAACTCAAATTAAATCTTGCGTCTGTTGGTCAAATATGTGATTCTAGTGATTATTTAGTCATGTTTCCTGGTTCCTTTTGTTGTGTACAGGATCTGCAGCCTCAGAAGCTGATTGGGACAGGCCGTAGGGAGAATGGACTATATATTTTGGATGAGTTAAAAGTGCCAATTGTTGCTGCTGCTGCTGCTGCTACTACTATTGATTTGTCTTCCTTTCGTTTGAGTCTTTCATCTTCTAGTTTTTATTTATGGCATTCCTGTCTAAGTCATGTTTTGTCTTCTCGTTTGAGATTTTTGGCATCCATAGGAGCTTTAGAAAATTTGAAAACTTGTGACATTTCAGATTGTAGTGGATGTAAACTAGCAAAATTTTCTGCTTTACCTTTTAATCGAAGTATTTCTGTTTCATCTTCACCATTTGATTTGATTTATTCTGATGTATGGGGACCTTCTCCTGTTGCCACAAAAAGAGGATCTTGATATTATGTCTCTTTTATTGATGATCATACTCGTTATTGTTGGGTTTATTTAATGAAACATCGTTCTGAATTCTTTGAGATATATACAGCTTTTCGAGCTCTTATCAAAACTCAACATTCTGCTGTGATCAAATGCTTTAGGTGTGATTTGGGTGGGGAATACACCTCTAATAAATTTTGTCAAATGCTTGCCTTAGATGGAACCATCCACC
>Ga0325411_1005744_pt1 | contig 13685 bp, 3 predicted proteins | sample PopdelMetagenome_13_FD_206181 | JGI IMG/M metagenome (GOLD analysis project Ga0325411, IMG submission 206181) | Populus deltoides microbial communities from Bellville, Georgia, United States - Xylem-PdIQD-R4 | ecosystem: Host-associated > Plants > Phyllosphere > Stem > Wood/Secondary xylem... | reverse complement strand
TTCTTCCCTGCCTTTTGCATGCGCAGGGAATAATAAGCTGCACCGTGCCGTTCAAAACGGCACCGTGCAGTTTTTTTTTTTTTTTTTTTTTTTTTTTTTTTAAGAAAAGAAAAAATTTAGGAGTGAACCAAAAATGCGTTATGACAATAAACATGCAAAGTAATCTATACTCATTCTTAACTCTTAAATACAATTACTATCACCCTCACGCAGAATATTATTCAATTCCATCTTTCTTGCTTCAATTCTAACTAATACCCTTTTTCCTAAGCTATTCCTCTCCCTACACCTCAAATCCATCTTATGTAGCATCAAGCGAAAAAAAAAATACATGACCAATAAGTTTATATGGTTCCTTTAGAGGACAAGGTTTATTAGAAACTGAGTATGTTTATAAGATAGTCCATACTTCTATGAAATATACTCTTATTCAATCACAATTTAAACCACATGAAAGAGAAATCCAAAATATATATTATATGTCTATTAGACAAGGGTAATTGTTTTCTTGATATCATCGTACATCCAGGGTAACTATATATCAAACTAAGATAATTTCTTGAAAATTTACATCTTTAGTAAGACTATAAAAGTGGAAAGTTGAAAGTTTCTTAATGATTTCAATCCACTTGCAAACTACAAAAATGGATTTACTAAATTGATGATGTACTTTTTGTATATAAATACAAGAATTAAAAAATAGAAAAAAAAAAGCTATCAAATAATGAGAGTTACTAACTAGAGGAATGCATAAATACATCTAAATGGAAACCACACCAATTATCCATATATATGAACCAATGTAAACTACTCTTAACATTTCCAACAATTCTCTTTCAAACCATCATCTCATAGTGGTAAACCATTGTATACAAGACAAGTTTAATTAAAATAATAGTCAAACCAACCATATAGGTAACCTCTAATATAATACAAACCCATTGAGACTTGTTGATCATTTCACAAACCTATAGAATATTTTCCATTTAGTGTGGATTAAATAGATATTAAGCACCTATCAATAGCCTAAATTGACTCCATTTTTTTTTAGAAAGGGAGCACCACATCATTCTTGTATGCATTATATACCACAATTGAAACAAATTTACATGTTATCAAAACATAATTTGGAGAAAACTAAAGTTGAACAAATGAAAGCCAAATTAATACTTTATCGAACAAATTGGAAGCAGAGAAGAAGAAAGTATCCATTGATTACATGTAATGGATTCTGATTTTGGTGTAAAGAAACAAAAACTCTAGCTTTCATGATTATTCTAAAATGATTCTTTTTTTTTCTTGCAACAACAGGGAGTGAAATGAAGAAATGAGAAAAGATATTGTGGTGCTATGTTTCATATGAAGGGCATTATAATTATTTCAAAAATAATAACTCTTGTACAGTGAATTAAACAAGTTTGTCCTATTTCTTTAGTTGGAACAAAAACTTATTACTTAAAACAATTTTAAATAAAACAAAAATTAATTTTTATCCTATCTAAAATTACACCAAACAACTTCAAAAAAAATTATTATATACAGTTTATCTTAGTTTATCTTTGTCCAGTGCACTAGACATTTTACATGGGGATGCTTGTTTCGAAAAAGAAGCCACAACACCCCTGTGATAATTAAAAAGTAGAGATACGTATGATTAGCGAGCCTCCGAACAGAAACATCTAAGATCACATGAGCCAAGACATTAGGAATTCAGTATACTTTTCTGGTTCGTCTCAAGATTTGACACGCATGGAAGCTATGCCCTGGATTCAAATTCTTTCAAGGGACTATAATTCTAATAAACATGCTTTTAATAAGAAAGTTTCATTCGAGAAGTACGTCTTCAACGTGGAAATCCTTTACAATATTGCAGATTCAGCCCCTTAAAGTTTATTCATACTTTTTAGACTATAAACAGCCAAATATGAGGTTCCAGTCCATAGCCTCCACTCCTCTCGGGGAAAATAAAATGAAGACAGAAATTTGAAGCTGATTTGACATGTTCATAAAGCTGTTGAGTCTTTTTGAGCCACAAGACTGGCCCACTACAAAACCCTGAGGGAAGGCATCTTCACAGTGGCACAACAGGTGTGACTGAGAGGCTTCAGGAACAAAAGAAAAAAAATGTATGCCTAAACATCTAAAAGACTAACATGCACCTACAGCGTGAAATGAAAGAAAGAAAGAAAAAGAAGATAAACAGAGAAAAAGTAACATCTCCTTGTTGATATAGGGTTTGGACTTATAACCTAAGAATGCCCTACCAAATTAGCTGGTAGCTAAATATATTATTATTGAGGTGTCAAGACTTTTCTCCTATTGTGTCATCATGTTTTCTCCTGGAAAACGTTTTACACTTTATTTCAAAGATGGAGTACCTTGACTTGCTCAAGCATATGTTTGTGCTATGTGCTTCAGCTCGAAGAACCTTTGACACTTTGGCGCCTATAGCACTTTTCACAATACTGCTGTAGTTATATTTTCACTTCTCATAAAAGATCACTCGCTACCAGAAACATCAAATGAGATGGGAGGAGCTTACATATTTCTAACCAAGTAGTCACCCGCAGTAACAGAAAAATATATCTTCTATAGTATGTATACCAAAAAGCATCAACCTTTCCTTAGGGGGTCCAACTGATATATTGACCCTGCAGGAAAGGAAAAGTTAAATTTAACATAGATCATATGCTCTGGTTTTTTAATGCTCAATGAAAGAAAAAAGTTTGAATTCTTATTTCTTGTTTTGCTTATCGATTCTAATAAACCATGATAGAACTTCAAAAAAACAAGCTAAACACGGGGATAATAAAAGCACATGATTTCAACATGCTACTATCCTCGCAAATACTGTTGTTATAAGATTTTCCATGCTATCAAAATATAAAGTTCAAAATCTTTCCTGTATCACTTAAGTGGGGCAAGATTGAGGGACTTTTTAGGTTTTAGAACAAAAAAATACCGTTGTGTGGTATATCCAGCAGACCAGTAGAGAAGTGGTTTATAAAAGACCACCCCAAGCAGCGTAATTGATTGTCTCTCCATCTAGGTAGTAGATGGCTAGATCTCATTATTTACTGTAAACAGCAAGGTGGTAAATAGAAAAACCACACCATAGTGCATTTCATCAAAGCTAGCTAGGAATTAGCCATTACAATCAACCTACTCCCACCTCCCTCGCCGCAAAACATAACATTCAGCCAGTTCTCCAACACTCATATAATGAATGCCAAGAAATGAATTAACACTAAAAAAATTAGCAAACTAAATCAAAGATTATAATAACTCACACATTGCTGAATAAGTATGCCCTCCCCTTGCGACAATTGAAAGTCTGATCCATCACAAAGCATAGGGTCATATAAGGTTGAAGAAACTCATTTACCAGATATGTTCATTTAATGTGAAAGGGATAGAGAGAGAATTACCCTGGAGAGGAGATGATCGGCGAGAGCTAGAGGGGTGTCGCAAAACCTGCATCTGTAATAGCCACCACCTGCAACCTCTAATTCTACTTAAAATACCCATCCCATTACAACCACCTCTCTCTCTCTCTCTCTCTCTCTCTCTTCTTGCTACCAAAATTAAACTGACCTCGAATTTTCTTTCTTTTTTCGTTTTATTTTTAAGTTTTATGCTGCTAGGTGGAGAATAGCGAGAACAAGGATATAGAAACGGTTGGCCAGTAAAGGAAAAACTAACCGTTATGGGTGAGAAAAAAACCGAAAAACTGATTAAACTGAGAAAACCAGAAAAAAAAATCGATTATACAAATTAAAATTTTAAAAAAACCGGCCGGTTCAGTTTTGGTTTTATAAGTAAAAAACTGAAAAAATCGAACCGAACCCGAACTGAAAAAACCAGAAAAAAACCGAGCCAAACCAGTTTGAACTGATTTTTATCCTAAAAAACCGAACCGAACCAAAACCGGTCGGTTTGAACCGGTTTCGGTTTGTTTTAAAAAAATTCTGTTTTATTATTTTTTTTATAACAATTGAACTGAACCGAAAATGATCACCCCTACTAACCGTTGAAGGAGCTGTTATGTTCAAATAATGTGTATAAATTAAAAAAAAAAAACATGTTATTTAAGTGATACTATGTATTTTAATTAATTTTCATAGTTGTTATGTGGCTTATGAAGGAATGGCTGAGTTGCTGAATTTTAGATTGATTTTCTCTGCTTATAATTGTTTTTTTGTTGTAACAAACGTTATAAGTAAAAATTGATGAATTAAGCACTACTCAAAGGAATTTGAAGATTCATTTCCCTCTCCCTCTCCCTCTTACCTTCTCTACCTTATCTTCTTTGTTCTTAATACCTCTATTCTTCCATTAATTCTTATGTGATTTCTTAACTGTGAATATAAAAATTTAGTTACTTCAAAAACTAGCATGCACAACACAATAACACCTTTAAACCAATCAATGCATGTATTTTGCCAACTCCAAACCATAACCCTATCAGAACCATAAGAACAACTAAACTTATAAAGCATAAGAACCTAGATGAAAAGAGACCTAAAGACCTTTGATTTTTGTGTGATGAGAAGCTTATGCTTGGGAACAAATGTAAGAGTAAGAAGCTTTATTCATTATGTGTTATTGAAGCAAAAAAAGAGGTTGGTGAGGAAGAAGAGGTAACTGAATTTGAGGCTGACACTCACAATCTACATATACTTTGTAATGCTCTAGAAGGAGTTACTAGCCTAAACACTCTTAAAGTTATCGAGAGGGTTGGCAAACAACCATTGTTTATTCTTGTTGATTCAGGAAGCACACTTAATTTCATCAACTCCCAAGTAGTTAATAGGTTGCATTTTAAGCTCACTAATATCAGACCCCTGACTGTGCAAGTAATAGATAGTGGAATAATGACCTACACTTCAGTATGCAAAAATTTTCAATGGTTAGTGTAAGGAGTTAAATTTGTGGCTGGTGTTTTTATTCTGGAATTTAAAAATTATGATTTGGTCTTAGGAATTTAGTAGCGGGCTAGATTGAAAACTATCATTTGCAACTATAAAGAGATGTGGATGACATTTATATGGCAAGGTCAAAAAGTGATTCTTAAGGGAAATGATTCAATATTAGTGGAAACTATTAGAATTAAGCAACTAAATGGTTCATTGAACAAAACTAGATTAGTTCCTGAAATTAATCTATGCAACTTAAGATTCATTGTAAATGAAGGCCAAGAAGTGCAATTAATGTCTACTATATTGCAACCTTGTGTTAATGAGAATGCTGCATTTGAAGCTTTGAAAGTGGGTTACCAAGAAGTGTTTGAGGAACCTTGGGGTTTACTACCACTAAGGAACCATGACCATAATATATCATTAAAAGAAGAATCCAATTTAGTCAACCTCAGGCTTTATAGGCACTCAAGTATATAAAAGGATGTTGAGAGGATGATCAAGGAAATGTTGGATTCGAGAATCATCTAATATAATTATAGCATTTTTGCTTCTCTAGTGGTCTTAATAAAGAAGAAAGATGAGCAATGAAGATTGTGCATTGACTACAGGGTATTAAATAAGCTCACAATGAAGAATAAATTCCTTATCCCTCTAATAGATGAGCTTTTAGAGGAGTTAGTTGGTGCAAATGTTTTTTCTAAAATTGACCTCAGATCTGGTTATCACTAGATAAGAATGTCTCTTGAGGATATTCATAAGACAACATTCAAGACTCACAATGGGCATTATGAATTTCTAGTCATGTTTTTTTTGCTTGACTAATGCCTCGGTAACATTTCAAAGTCTGATTAATGAGGTATCCAAGGTTCATTTGAGAAAAATTATCCTTATGTTCTTTGATGGCATCCTTATCTACAATAGTACTATGATAAAAAAGTTAGAACACTTAAATATATATTGTATTTGAGTTGTTGAAGGCTAACAAGATATATGTTAAGGCTAGCAAATGTGTTTTTTGTAGTAATAAAGTAGAATACCTTGGTCATGTTATTTCAGAAGCAGGGGCGGCAACTGATCCTCGAAAGATCAAAGCAATTTTGGAATGGCCAATACCAAGCAACATTAAACAGTTAAGGTGATTTCCATGTCTTACTAGCTATTATAGTAGATTTGTTTGAGGTTATGATGCTATCTATAAATCCTTAATTGATTTGCTAAAGAAGAAAACAATAGCTTACATGCAATCTCAGAAATTAGCTTTCAAGTATTACGGTCCCTATAAAGTTTGGCAAAAATTAGTATCGTGACCTATATATTGAAGTTACCCTCATCTACAACCATACACCTTGTTTTCCATGTGTCCTAATTGAAGAAAAATGTTGGCAATAGAGAGGTGCAAGCTACACTACTAGAATTTCCATTTGAACTTCTTCTCCACCCTCAAGCTATATTGGATCATCAAATGATCAATCGGAACAATTAAGCAGTCACTCAAATGCTCATCCATTGTAAGGGCTTGACTCCTACAAAAGCTACTTGGGAATTTGTAGATGAATTAGCTTTGATGTTTTCATAATTCAACCTTGGGGATAAGGTCCATTTAAAAGAGGGACAATTGTTGCAAGTGTGGAATCGGGAGAGGAAGGATACAAAAAAGGTTGGCCAGTAAAGGAAGAACTAACCATTAAAGTAACTGTTATGTTCAAATGACGTGTAAAAATAAAACAAAGACATGTCGTTTAAGTGACATTATGCATTTTAATTAACTTTCATAGTTGGCACTTATGGCTTAGGAAAGAATGGCTGAGATGCTGGATTTTAGATTGATTTTCTCTGCTTATAATTGCTTTATGTTATAATAAATGTCATAAGTGAAAGTTGATGAATTAACTGCTACTCCAAGGAATTTCGAGATCCCCCATTCTCTAATCTTTTCTTATTTATTCTTCATGTCTATATTCTTCCATTAATTCTTCAATAATTTCTTAATTATGAATCTATGAATTTAGTTTGCTTCATTTTACTAAAGTTTATCATTACTTTTAGTGGAGTCCATAATTGCATGATCTGGGTCACAAGGGTGACTAGTTAAGCTATAAAATCAAGATTGATTCAATATGTTATCATCTTAATATTAAAAAAAGATATTATCTTGATTTTTTATGTTTTTATGTTGAATAAAAATTTGATTTGATTGACTTAGATCTGCAAACAACTTCATTATTTCATGATGCAAAGATATTGAGAGCATTTGTCAGATATTGATATGGTTGAAAAGGTACAAATAACTTAGTGGGCCAATACGAAAAGATAACTCGACAAATAAATTTGCAGTATTTAACCAAAAACACAGCGATTTCAATTTTAGTCCTTTATTAAATTCCACGCTATTTTTTAATTTTTTATTCTCCAAGAAATAGAAAAGGAAGAGTGGACAAGATGGAAAAATTAATTAGAAAAGAAGGTTGGAACTAAAAACGCTAAATTAAGGATAATCAACCTAACCAAATGAGTAATTTAACTAGTTTCAGCTCTACGTACAGGGACAAAATTAATTAATTGATTAATTAATATAAACCATAGGGACTGATTAATTCTTCAATTTAAACATCACCAAAAGAAAAGATTGAAAAAAAAAAAAAACTAAAAACTCATTGTTCACAAAAAAAGATAAACATTCACCCAATCAGGTTTATGAAAAATAGATATTGGCGTTATCTCTAGGGTCAAACATTCGAGTAATTAGGTTTAAGATTTACAATTTCTTTTATTTCTTGAGCTTTTTTTTTCTCTATTAAAATTACCCAATCAGATCACGTAATTCACATTGGTTGATCCAAAAAATTTACCCATTACTCATTAAATTCCTTTTCACCTATGATCTAAAAGAGTTATAATTACTTAGCCAAAATTAGGCTCGGGGAGAGTTTTTACTAGCTAAAATTAGATCCAAGAAAAATTACAAGTCTATAAATTTTAAGAATTTATAAAACAAAAAAATATATAATTCTGATAATTCAAGCAATCCTAATTTTTTGGGTATCACCAGAAAAAGAAAAAAAATTAAAGTAATTTCTTGAACTAGTCGTTTCTTTGAAATTATTTTGAATTGTTTGGAAGTGCGGAACAAACAAAGATTTATTAAAATTTAATTTTTTTAATATTTCTGAATCGTTTTGATGTACTAATATCAAGAATAAATTTTTTTAAAAAATTATTGTATTTTTAATAAAAAAACTTTAAAAAATAATCAATACCATATTCTTAAACATCTCATTTATATTTACCAAGGCTTTGACTTGAGTCTTGAAGGTCAATCTTTTTTTTTATATATAATTATTTTTATACTCGAATTAATCTATCCAATCAACCAATTCTTACTTAATTTCAATGGTTATGATTTGATCAGATTTTTTTTTTATATTTGATTCAAATGGATCATTTAGATCTCGTTTGAGTGAACTGATATTATATTAAATTTAAAAAATATATATATATTTTTTAATATTTTTAAATTATTTTGATATATTAATATTAAAAATAAATTTTAAAAAATAAAAAATATTATTTAAATATATTAAAAAAAAACCTCTTGATAGATGCAACTGCTTCCTTTCATTCGATCCTTGTTGTTTTGTTTTTTGGTTCTTCTCTCAATCGTCCACCTTTCCGCCTAAAGATTCGTATCACACCCTCTGCTTTACAATGATAATTAAAATACACTTCCCATTCGACTAACAAATAATAATAAACGGAAGCACAAAGTTTGAGCACCCACAGTCCCACACAAGTCTTTCGTTCTTAGTGATCTGCAGCTAGTCTCTGTCATCATTCAGCGCATATTTTTGGTTGACGATGCTCTTAATCTTTTGTTGAATCAACTCTAAACTATTAGGTTAATTATAGGCAGCATGCACTCACGGCTGCCCACGATGCCAAATGAGTGAAGTCTTGCTTGATTGTGGATGTGTCTGCGATTCCTTTCTTTTTTGACTAATAATTAGCAGCTGCAATTCAATTCAGCTACTTTCTACGTTCGGTTTCTGCATTTTCTAGCCCAAGAAAGCATGAACCGCTCCCAGATTCACAACGGCGGCCGTTGCAGCGGCGTGGTGGAGCCTTGTAGAACCCAGATAGGTTGGTAAAACAAGGGATAGAGGGAGGTGCAACCTCGTTAGGCAACAAAAACAAAAAAAGTCCACTTAAAAAGGCGGCAACCCAGTAGCCGCCCCAAACCTAATCCTTCTTATTTTATTGTATCTTAAATAGTAATAAGTGGTGAAGGCTTCCTTTTATTTTAATTTCAAGTTTTTTATTATTTTGGCGGTTGCTTGCTTTCTTTTTCTAATATTTTTTTATTTGCGTGAAACGTGGCGTATCACTAGGCAATCTGCCGTCTCTGATGGTGGTAGTGATAAATGGGACCCCGTGTTTAAAACAACTTTAACGTAAACACGCCGCCCCGCCGGCGCTCAACCTGTCTGTCGTTATCGGATTCGTCTCCTTGCCTAGGCGCCGTACTTACATTAAACTATTCACAAGAATCCAGATAGCTATGGTATATGCTTGCATGCATGCATTTCCCCAACCACTTATATATGTCTGTTGTCGCCCATGCATGGTGATCTTTCTGCCTCCATGCATGCCGCCATACCCATCATACTTTTATATAAATATTTTATTTTTTCATTTAATTTTTATCACTCCCATATGTATCTAATATCAGCTTGAGTAAAAATTAGTATGCAGCAAACTTTTAACAAAAAGTTAATAATTCATGGACAGTTTGTTCTTGTGTTATAGAGTGATTTTCAAAATTATTTTTGAATTATTTTTTATTTTAAAAAAATTTAAATTAATAATTCTTATATGTTTTTGAATGGTTCTGATTTGCTATTATAAAAAAATTAAAATATATATTATTTTAATATATTTTTAATTAAAAAAATCTTAAAATATATAATATATCACAATAAAAAACACACACTTAAATCATAAATTACCATTAACAAATGATCATCGATGCACACAAAGCCTCCACTACATAAAACCTTGCAATTAATTCTTCTAGACACAAAATTCGGTGGTGTTCGCCCGTGAGGTTAAAGTTAGCGTGACGTGATTGACAAATTAAAATAAGACTTGTAATATTGGAAAGTCCATTACCACCACGGGAATAGAAGAAAGGGAAGGACGAGGAAGAAGGCAGCCGCGCCTCCCGGCTTCCGCTTCAAGCGCTGGCGTCCACGTGGGTCTTTTGTCTCCTTGCCCTACTTTTTCGCGTTTTAAATGTAAATGTTTTCGCCTACACAACTCTTGAAAGATCGGACGGCACTGTGACACGTGCGATCCTGTCACGAATCTCGAGATTTACGTGCCCGGTCAGCATGGAACGCTCTCTCGGTCTCCTACTTTTTATCCACTGATGTGGATCGATGAATGCTCTCTGACATTAGTTTAATGTTTTTCTTTTAATTCTTAATTTTCTACATTTCTCGCTATTTGTTTTTTCAAATGCGACTCTTACAGCAATTCATAAAATAACCGATATATTATGCATTAAAAGTTAGAAGTTATGATTGCTGTGGTTGTTGTTGTTTTTAAAGTAATTTTTTATTTAAAAATATATTAAAATAATATTTTTTTATTTTTTAAAAATTATTTTTAATATTAGTTATTTGAAAACATTAAAAAAATATTAATTTAAAATAAATAAATAAATTTAAAAATATTAATTTTTTTCAAAAATACTTTTGAAAAATAAAAATAAACATGCCTTAATATACTGCATTAACAACAAACACTTACATAAAAAAAATTAAAAAAAAAAGCAACTCGTACAGCTAATATTAAAGGGAAGGCACTAAAATAAAAAACTAAACATCAAATTAATGAAAAAAACTCAAATAAAATAAAATAAAAATCTACAAATCAAATATATATATAAAAAACACTTAATAGATAGAAAACAGAATTTTTAAATCCAGCCAGTTTAAGGTCCGGGTTCCGGATTTTAACCAGGTTACAGAATCATCCAAGACAATTTTGATTTTTTTAAAATATTAAAACGATATTATTTTAATAAAAAATAAAAATTAACAAATTACAACCGGATTTTTTTACCGGATCTTACAAAATTACCCTAAATTTTAACCCTTTTTTTCCCGTTAAACCTCATCCAAGTCAACCAACTAACCAGGTAAGATTTCAAAACTATAAAAGAAAGATTTTGAAAGCTTGCACTGCAAATCTTTGACAAAAAAAAAAAAACTTTTGCAGAGGAGCTGAAGAGTACGGTTTTCCATTTCAAGAACTTCTTCTTCTTCTTCTTGTTTTTTTTTTCTTTCGCCGTGTTTGATTTCTCCTTTTCAAATTACGATTTTTGCATCCATATTTCAAAATTACGATCATATAGGATTCATGAGATTTTCAGTTCCCATATCGTAATCAAAATTTGAACAATGATGACAGAAAAAAGATTACCCACTACAAGTTACAAAAGGGGTCTGCACATACATCAATATTTATCCATAGTTTTTCAAAGAACTTGCTTCTTTTCAGCGTATGTATATTTTTTCTATACAAATTATGGTGTGTGCATGCTTAGATTTCCGTTCAAAACACTTCAACACCGTTTGTTTCTGTGTTGAAAATGTGTTTAGGTATGTTTTGAAAATGTGTTTGATACAAATAAAAATATTAAATTGATATTCTTTTAATGTTTTTTTTTGGTAGTTTTAATGTAAAAAACAAAATTAGGGCAGGCATGATATTGGTGCCAAAAGGGAATATCACGAACATCATATATAATTGTTTCAATTCCAAAGTTTTTCATTTTGGTCAAAAAAGATATGCTCTCTATACAGCATGATTACTACATCTCCTCACCCTTTTTAAAGAGACTATTTTTTAAAAAAAGGGTTAGAAAAGAAAACAATGGGCTTAAATCATTTGTCCAACACAACCAAACCTCGCCGCAAGAATTCTTATATTTGTCAATGGAATTTTTTAGTGGTATTTATACTATTATTTCATTGACAATTAATATTCCGAGGTAATGACAAACAGAAATACTCTGTCAATAAATTTTTTTTGTCGGTATTTTATTTTTGTCGGTAAGTTTGTTATATAATAAAAAAAATATTATTACTAATGAATTTACTGTTGGGAAAAGCGTGCTAAAAAAACTATTCGTTTTATTCTGTTAGTATTTCTCTCGGGAAGCTTGTTATATAATCGAAAAAAATATCGTATGAAATTCTATCGATGATTATTTAAAAATATATTTTAAAAAAATCTACTTAACAAACTAGAAAATAATTAAATTAATATAAATCAACACCCCATACTACTCAGAACTGAGTTGGAAAAAAAATCAACTCAAACAAATTTGCAACAAATAAATAATACAAAAAAAAACAACAACAACAACAAATAAGTAAATCAACTAAAAATAATTTCATATGAAAAAAATGAAGTTGTGATTGCTAAAAATTAAAAATTGATATAAATAAATCAACTAAAAATTGATCTCATATAAAAACAAATCCTACAACAACATTCATACAATTATTAAGAACAAAAGAAAAAGAAAAAGAAAACCTTACATTAATGTAGTTGTAAGTGAAGCTGAGAAGAGGGAAAAAAACAAATTCATAAAGTATATTAATTAAAAAAAACTGAAAAGAGAAAAGAATAAAAGAGAAGAAGACATACATGAGCATAAAGGAGAAGAGAAGGAGTTGAGGAGAGGATAGAAGACAAAAAAAAAAAGGATGTTGATGTTTTTTGCATAAGAAGAAGAAGAAGAAGAAGAAGAGGCTCGTCTGTTGTGAAATGAGTGATTCTAGTCCTTTTATTGTAGTATTTTACCGATGATTTTACTGATGGATAATTAAATATTAATATTTTTAATCATTCCGTCTATGATTCTGTTTATAGTATTTAATTTAAATTCTTAATTTAATAGAAAATTTTTAGAAACCACTAAATATCACCGATAACTTTTCAATCTATCGGTGATTTTGTCTGCAATATTTAATTTAAATATTCAATTTATTCAAAACTTTTCAGGAACCCGCCAAATAGAACCGATGACTTTTTAATTCGTCGGTTATTTCTTCTATAAATAACACAATTAACAGTGCAATTGGAAAGTGAATAGTTCTAGAGCTCTCTGGAAAAAAGTGACAGAATTTTTTGTCAGTGATTCCCTTTATAATTGACATGATGAACAGTACTAAGAAGAAGTAAACAGTGTACCAATGAGTTTATGAATGGATTTTACCGATGATATTAATACTGTCAGTAATTTTGTTGGTATAAAAAACATATCATCGTACTCACTGTAATTAATTCTCTCGGTATATATCGAACAATTATTTCCATCAATAAAATTTACTGTAATCTACCAACAAAAATATTCTATCAATATTTTTATTGATATTTATCAATTTTCTAGCAATGAACTTCTACAAAAAAAAAAAAAAATTGTTTCATCCTCTTGTCAAGAATGGTAATCATGAAATTGAAAACGAAGTCCAAATTTTTTGTTCAATTAAACTAATTACCTGTTAAAATTTGGGGTTCCCATAAAAGCATAAAGGCAATTTCATTTTTTAACTTCCTATTTTCATTACTTGTGATAATAACAATAAAACCTTTAAGTTAATACCATAAAAAAGCTTATTACTTTACTTTTACTCATAGGTCACCATACACCCTTGCATTTGTATATATATTTTGATAATCAGATCACTCACCTTT
>Ga0325411_1005742_pt1 | contig 13687 bp, 7 predicted proteins | sample PopdelMetagenome_13_FD_206181 | JGI IMG/M metagenome (GOLD analysis project Ga0325411, IMG submission 206181) | Populus deltoides microbial communities from Bellville, Georgia, United States - Xylem-PdIQD-R4 | ecosystem: Host-associated > Plants > Phyllosphere > Stem > Wood/Secondary xylem... | reverse complement strand
ACAAATTGGTATAACTGCAAGACTAAAGACAACCGCTACAAACACAATAAGGATGGACACGGAAAGAACGAGATCTAGCATGGATATGGAGTATGAAACTGATTTTTTCTATAGTGCTATATATATAGAGAGAGAGGGTTAGGGTTACTATCCACGGAAAGTCTTCTTTTTTCCTCCTAATACCAGGAAACTACGTTGTCTGTTCTATGCATGTATATTTTCTGAATCTTTCTCCTTAACGGCTTAGGAAACAATCCATGCAATTAGGAAACTTCACTTTAGCGGCCTAAGTTTATAATGATTTTCAATTTCATCCTGAAATTAATAATTTCTATCTTACAATATTATCCTGACATGCAATTAATGTTAATGTTAGTCAACGGCTCTCTTTAATTCATACAGATTACTACAAGAATCAGTCTTGGAATAATCTTCAAAAGTTTTCAATGATTGATTAATTATTGCATAAATGAAGATTAGTTTGAATTATTGATTATTTTTTTGGGAATAATTACAAAAAAGCTATTGTGTATTACAAAATAAATCAAGGGATTCCATACCTTTTTGTCATAGCTCTAAGCAATGACAACCTTAGGAGCCTCTAAGGTGCGTATACACTTGAACAAAAATCAAAAGAAAAATTGAAAATAAAATAAAATGATAATACATTGTTAAAGGTCTCATATACCATAGTTTTTAAAATGTATATACAGTTAAACCACCTCTGTAAATTAATATATTTGGGACCATAATTTTTTTTAATTAATCGAGATACTATTTAAACTTTAACTTTAAATTCGGAACTAATAAAAAAATTATTTAATCAAGATTATTAACTTAAGATTATACTGTACACTGCTGCACGGACTGGTCCTACAGAGTCGCAGGCCACGACAAGCCAAGAGGCTGCTAGCCTTCAAGAAACTAGCTAGAGACGAGCGAAAGTGTCAAAAGAATGAAGAGACTGCAAACATTGCTGATGACAAAGAAACTACCGAAGGGTTAGGTAATGGTAGTGTTCAACCAGAGGCCAACAAGAATGAATGAAGAACATCTAAAAGAAAAGACCTGGCTACAGCCAGAACCTGTATCGGATGGTGTTAATTAAGTGGGCATTGAACGAAGAAGAAAGCGCTTTATTATAGTTGAAGCTTAGGTTAAGAAAACAGAATCCCTTTTTTATTTTGCAGATTTCCAGGAGGACCAAGTGAAGATTATTCCTTTGCCTTCCTCCCAGGCCATTCGAGTTCTTGCAGAACGACCATATGCTAGTAATAGAAGGAGTTGGTTCAGTCAAGATTTTCCTGTTCCGGAAAATTGTAATGTGAATAAAACACAGGTTAGGTTCCAGGTTCCAGGCTGGAGTTTTCATCATTGAAGTTATAAAAGCAACCACCAGACAACCTTGTCCTGAAGACGAAACCACAGCTACCGACGAGGCTCCAATCCGTCCAAACTTAAGCGTTGGTGAGGAAGGAGGTCAGGAAAAGAGTACGACTTCTCAATTCTCAGAAAAAGCAACAACTCAGCCAAATCCACGAGAGGGTATAGAAGAACCTGCAAGCATCAAAATAGAGAAGAAGCCACTCTACCGAAAGATACTTCGACCGCACAAAAAAGAAGAAGAAGAAGTTATCAATGAAGAATCAGAAGTGGAAGATTCCGAAGCTCGAAGCCCTCTAAAAGACAAAAGCAAACCAATAGCTCAAAAGGGCGAAGATGAAGCTCCTTGATTCAAAAGCTAATTCTTCATTGGAAATGCCTAATAGTGAATATATATTAGGGGTAAAAGAAGCAGGCGATTGATTGCGGTGCATGCCTTTTCCTTCTTTGTTGGAACAACTCTTTACCTGATGGGAAGGAGTTCTGTCACGAGGAGATGGTACCTTTCACAGTTCAAAGATTTTCCCAAGGATGTAAAGGCTCTCATCCCTTCTGCATTTTAAACCTGTACAGAGACGAAAAACAAATTTGATGACTTTCCCAAGGATATCAACACAATCATTCCTTGCTCTCACTCTGGAATTATGGCTCTGTGCTCCGTATCAAAAGGGTCACAAACCATGACTGTAAACCTCCATCCGGGGTCTGGCATTAGGTTTTTGTAATAACTCGCAAGTTATTTAATGGACTCGGTCATCTATTATTTATTTATTTTTATTAAAAAAAAATTATTTTGATTATCAAGTTTAGCCAAATAAACTAAGTTATAAATTAATCCATCAATTAATCAATTTTTTTTTTAAATTAAAATTTTTTTGGTTCAAATTAAAATCTAACCTGGATAAAATTCTAAATTGTGGATTTTCATGGTAAAAAAACATATATTTTTTATAGTTTAAGATTTAATTAATTAATATTATAATTTTTCATTATCATTGTCTTGAAGAAGTGGGAAAAGTTAGCTTTTGCCTAATTAAAATCTTTTTTTTTTGGTCAATTGAGATTTTTGTTTTCCCAATGAAGTTTTAGCCAACGAAGACCCTTTTTATTGCCCTGTACAGGTTTTCTTCTAATTCTGTTTATAACTTTATTATTATTATATATTATTGACAATTGATTTACTTGTTAATTATATAGATTTGTTTCCATATGTTCCTCACTATATTTCTACTTATAACTTACAAAAGATTGCCTATATTCATTCCAATTAATTAATTATAAATTTATTATTTTTCTACCCAACAATGATTATATATGCTTTCATGTACAATATTCTAATATCATAGACTAGATACATTCCTTCCCTCTACATTTTTTTTTTTTGCTAGAAATATATGCCCTATTAAGATTTTGTATTGTAAATATTTCTATGCAGAAGTGATTTACTTTCTTAGCTTAGAATTATATATTTACTGCCTTATCTTTCAGCATCACACTTGTATACATTGCCTTTCAATAAAAAATATGAGCCTTCCCTAGTCTTGATCGTTGAATGTTTAGTGCCAAAGAGTCCTTGGTAAAGTGTTCGGTTCTTCTTCAACAGCATAGCAAACTAGGGCATTGCTCTGTTTAAAGCAAGCCCGTCCACCTTCCTCAAAATTGCAGAGAAAACTGAAGTGAATACAAATGGAGTCCATGTTGCTGAAACTCTTATTTCCATCTCCTTTCCTTATCAAAGCAGTGTCTGCGGTTCCTGTTGCGACATTAGGATATGTTGGGCTATCAGAGGTAAGAGGAAAGCACATGCAATACTCCAAATTCTTGAATATTGGTGAAAAGAAGCCCATCGAGAAGACGATTCAAGTCTCTAGTAGAACTGGCATGCTTATCGCTTACACACCAGCATTTCTTGCCGGCGCTGCTTCGTTCGGGCTCTTCCCAAATGATGATCTCAGGTTTTTGTTGGTCAAATCCACTCTAACCTTCCATTTCTTCAAAAGAATACTTGAGGTAATTGATCTCCCTCCTCTCTCTCTCTGTCACTAGCAATTTGGCAGCCTATTGAAGAAGATAAGCCATGAAGTAACCAAGAAAATGTTTTTGTTCACCAGGTGCTATTTGTTCACAGATACAGTGGAGGGATGGAAGTTGAGTCTTTGATTCCTATTACTCTTAGTTATTTCACATCCTCTGTGTTTGTCATCTATGCTCAACACCTGGCACAAGGACTCCCAGAGCCAGCTATTGATTTGATGTATCCAGGGCTTTTGTTGTTTCTAATAGGAATTAGCGGTAACTTCTACCACCATTGTCTCCTTTCCAAGCTGAGAAGCAAGGATGACAAAGAATACAAGGTCCCCAAGGGAGGCTTATTTGACCTCGTGATTTGCCCGCACTATCTGTTTGAGATTCTTGGGATCTTGGGGATATCTCTCACGGCTCAAACATTGTATGCCTTTTCTTTCTTTGTTGGAACAACTCTTTACCTGTCAGGGAGGAGTTATTCCACTAGAAGATGGTACCTTTCACAGTTCAAAGATTTTCCCAAGGATGTAAAGGCTCTCATTCCTGTAGTATTTTGAACATGTAAAGGTTTAGAAGGAGAAGGGAGAAATTAGAATGAAAAATAAGAAATCAAAATATATTTTAATTTCTGTACTGTATTTGGAATGATATTAAAAAATTAAAATGAAGTTTGAAGTTTATATATTTTTTTTAAGATGAAAAGAACTGTGATTTAATAAAATATTCTACAGCCGTGATAGAGTGATTTTAGCGGTGGGAATACTAGTACACTGAAAATAAAAGAAATGAATTATATAATTGTATTTAATTTATTCTTATAAAAATGTTGTGTTTTCAATCTATTCTTCAATCAGATTTTCACTACTAAAATTATATACGACCAAGTATGGATTTTATACATCCAAAATACCTTCTCATAATCTTTTCAAGGAAATGTCAATTTTTTTTTCTTTCAAAAACTTATAAGAATAATAAATCTCAGTTTATTAATTAATCCTAATTGGATTAGCAGTTCGTCCTCTCTTACTCTATCTAGAGGTTTCATTTGCACTCTCATCAAGCCATTGCTTCTCATTCTCATCAATCCATTACATCTAACCAAACAATACCTAAGAGCAGAAACCAAGCTACAACATATGTTTATACAAGGGAGCAGTTATCCTGCAATCTTTTCCATCAACGTAGACCGGCACTAGATCTTGCCAGGAAAACATACCATGGTCTAATGGGCAGATTTTCTGTCTTTTATTCCATCTAGTCCCCCGTCAGCAAACATTGATACAGAGATGGAGACTAACAATGGGTAACTGCATGACAATCTCATGCTTGCTGTGCCTTGCACAGCAATATGGTGCGGGTGCAACCACCTGGCAACCTCAGAGTTTACCAGAACCCCAGTCCTTTAATTGGGGTAATAAACCTCCTGATTTAGCTCCCCAAAAATGCAAGTTCTGAATCAAGTACCAAATGGACGAGATAACCACACATAAACTGGCAGTGGGATTATATCAACACCATGAACGATTTTCCCAAAAAAGCATACAAGAATGCAAGGTATAACCCTTGTGAATTGACAATACCTGCACGGGTAAAACTAGAGTGTACAAATGGAAAAGGACTTTCAATCATAGCGTAAATGCAATTCCAGATTACTGGAATCATAAACAAAGAAAGCCAAATCCATTTTTATAGGCATTTCAGTTGGAACGTTTGGCAACAAGGTCCATAGTAAAATCAGAGAAAGTTGGGGCGGGGGGGGGGGGGGGGGGAGCACCAGCTACAAATTTGCTACAAGAAAACCATACATGGAAGGTGAAACTCCCATATCCCAAAATCAGGACTTTTATGCTGAGATAACAGCTATCGAATTGAACACAGCAAGAGATTATAAGTTGCAGAAAACTTAATTTTAACAAGACTTGCAGGTTTGAACTGAACTTAAGAGATCCAAAGCATTCTTACATATGACTCATAAATCTGGAATCCCAGTCTTGATAATCAAACTGTAAGCAAAAACAATGAGCACTCGCTAGCTAGTACAGAACAAAACAGTCCTGATTGATTACCAGCAAAACTAGGATGAGAATCTTGTACCAAAACAGTATGATGCCCATCAACGGAGTCTCCTAGCTTCTCTCTCAGACTCAAGCAATGTAAGAATGTCACCTTCTCTAACTGGTCCCTTGACGTTCCTCATTATGAAACGGTTCTGGTCATCAATAAACTTGACTCTAACCTGAGTAACCTGTCCTCGAGATCCAGTCCTTCCCATAATTTTCACCACCACAGCATGCTTAATTTGACTATCCATTCTACACAAAAACAAAACACAAGACAAACTCTAAGAAGCAAGAACTAACATACAATACATAATAACACAAGCCAATCAAATCATAAAAGAAGCTAAATTTGCAAAACATAGAATTATCAATTCCAATAACTAAAATAAACAGCATCCACTTGAGAAAAACTACATAAAGAAAACCCACTTGACAAAAAAACCAGAATCACATAATAAAATTCTGAACTTGAAGCACAAAACAGAAGAAGACAACAAAGACCAAACTTTACACGCAAAGACTAACACACTCTACTTTAACAAGCAAGTCAATGGAACCCGAAAATGGGTTTAATCAGAAACATAAAGTCCCTAACCCATTAGCCAAAGAAACTAAGAATCAGATCAAACTCTAAACATAAAAACGAAGAACCAAAACTACAAAGACCAAACTTTACAAGCTAAGCTAAACATGTACAGTATTAAAACAATAATCAAAGATATAAAAGAAGCTAAGGTTTACGATACCTGAAGGAGCTAAGGATGCAGAGAGAGAGCACGCGGCTGCTGCTGGGTTCTCACACTCACAGCAACGAGAGAAACAAAAACCCTAGAGAGACAAAGATGCTATACGGGCGTGTCTTTATATATAGAGATGAGGGCATAATTGTCATTTAAATATCATTCAGCCCAAAGACCACACTGATCCCCCGATTCTCAATTAGATCTCCAAACAAAAATAATTCTCAACTGGGTCCTCCATCTATAAGACATTACTTAATCAACCCTCTTATTAATTTTTTTTCCTTTAAAATCATAAAAAACATATAAAGAGAAAATTTTAAGTATTTATAAAGTGATTCTCATATAATTTTAAAGTTGTATTTGGTTAATATTTTAGGTTAGAAAAAATAGAAATGTATTCAGTTGAAGAGATGAAAATAAAGATTTTTAATAACTATTTATTTGAGAAAATTTTATAATAAATTTATATTCTTTTGAAACAGAAGATATTGAAGAAAATGTTTTCTCGACTCTACTGTTCTAGTTTCTTCTATTTTTAAAGATCAATCAAATGCTATTTAAAAGAACTTAAAATGAAACTTTTTTTTTTATTATTATTGTAAGTTTGTAACCATAGTTGTTAAACAGTTAATTTTAAGATACATTATGAAGAATTTGTTCTGTGAAGAGAGTTGTTGCTTGCTCGAAATTGATCTTCAGTACTTATCCAATTGTGGCAAGGGCTACGAGATTCTCTTCACAGGAAGGACCTGCTACCACAAGCTCATGTAGATAGAGGCAGCCAGATACAATCTCCTGGTGAGCACTTCTGTTTATCAGGCACCGATTCTTCCACTAACATTCTTTAGTCGAGACCCACTTTTTTTTTATTGTGCTGATTCTGTCTTCAGGTTTCCATTTTTGTCCGTAAGAATATTCAGTAGAACATTCATCCTTGGGCAGTACTTACAAATTTCTGTAAAAGCAAGCATTGTTCTGAGGCCTTCGAGTTTCCTTGTTTTGTAGATTTTGTTACCTGCATTTCTTTGCCTCCCCGTCATTTTTATTCCTGGCCTGTCTCTTGACTTGTCAGAAAAGTCTTTGCATATTGCTAATGACAGTAACTTGAGCTTTCTGTCAAGCTTAGATCCGAAAGGGTCAAAAGGTACGGCAGAATTCCTTACCAAAAGAAAACTCAGAGCAGAAATGTCTCTAACCTCAAGAAATCAACCTAGCTTGGTCTAATTGTCAAGATTTTGAGTACTGGGCAAACAAAGAACTTCAGCTTTATTTATTAAGCATGTTATGCCTCATACATGATCATGGGATACTTGAGAATCTCATAAAACAGCAGAAACTAAATCAATCAAGAAAGAATAGTTTCCTTGTTAAGAAAGCCTAAAAGCCAGCCTCTAGCAACTAGCGAAAAGCAAAGAGAAGCTAACGCAAAAGAGGAATCGAAATGGCTAATAGGACACGCATTGGGGGATCTGCTACTATCCAGTATGAGGATTTTCAGCCCAAGTATGAATGGAAGGAGGAAGAGGGGGCAAGTGTTCTGCTTATTCATCTTCCTGGTGAGCTCTACCATTTATTTTTAGGCTTTATAACTCGTTCCGAACGATTGCTTGCGATTAACTTCACAATGTTCTAAATCTGTCAGAATTAGGATGTGTGGAAGTTTTGAAGATGATGTTAAAGAGACATCATTTTTTTATTATTATTATTACAATTTCTTTCCTGATTTTGTAGACTTTCTTAAGGAGCAGTTGAAAATCACTTACGTGTGTTCCTCCCGAGTCGTCCGAGTTACTGGAGAAAAACCACTTGCTTACAAACGATTCGATCAAACTTTTCCTGCTCCAGAAAATTGTGAGGTGAATAAAATTCAAGGCATGTTCCAGAATGGAATTCTTTTCATTACAATTCCTAAAGCAACCAACAGACAACCTCACTCTGAAGAACAAGAAAAGGTGACCACAGAGGCTTCTCTGCCTTCAAAAGACGCCTTAGCAGAGAAGCCTATGACCTCTCAAGTCTCTCAAAAACCTGCAATGGAGGAAAAGGCTCAGAAGGTTGTGGAGAACACTGCAAGCTTTGCTAGCCCTCAAGAAGCCTTGAAAGATCAAAAGTCTCAAAAGGGGAAAGCAGAAGCCCCACCAAAAGTTGCTTCAACAACTGATACCATGAAGCAGAAAGATGAAAGCAGAAAGATGCCAGCAGAACCAGTTAAGGAGAAGACTTTGTTTGAACAAGAGGAAAGCATAAAAAAAACAACAGAATCTCTGACAACTGAAAGTGATGAAGGCTGCAAGAAAAGGAAAGAATCACTGTTGACTAGTGAAAATGCTCCCCTTGAAAACTTGGAGAAAGACAATGAAAAGAGTGCTAAATTTGCTGCTGCTGGTACCGAGGAGAAGTCGAAGCGGGATTTCAATATTGCAGGCAAAGTCAAGGACGTGAAGAATGTAGCAGCAACTGCTGCAAAGAAGACCATGAAAGGACTTGGCACCATGGAGATAAGTGAAGAAAGGCAAACAATGGTGTATATGGGTGTGGCAGTCCTAGCGGTTGTAGCACTTGGAGCTTTCATAGCTTACAGCTATCGATCACCTGGAACTTCCAAAGACTAATTCTTACAATTTCATGCACTAAGTTGTATACGTGTTTGTATTTTACTACTATAATAATATTCTGACCTCAAATAATTATATAAATCATTACCTCCACTAATTTTTTGTTTGCTCTTTCAAACCCTTAATCATAAACTGGGAATGTTTTTACCCTGCCAAAGGCAGATAGGACATCCACAATTATATGAACAATGTACAGTGTAATCACAGCGGCCCAAGGAGAGAATCCCACGTTTGTTTGTGAAGTACAATAAAATCAAACCCTAGTCATGCATGACGAAAAGGTTAAAGCTCATTTGAAGGAGACCAACAAAGAAAATTTGAGAAAAATATTCAAAAATAAATAACATCATTTTATATAAAATTTTTGAAAAATATTCATTAAAATTAACCTAGGTAAATCTTACTAGGGCTTGACTGCATTATCCGAGTCAAGGATTAGCATGCCAGTTACTGTATCAAATTTCAAAGTGATGTGAAGCTCATAACTTATAGACAGGATGAGGGTGGATTATCTGAGTTTAGAATAGAGTTTCTTTATGGGCATATATTTTTTTCATAAGCCTAGTGCAACTGATACCCTCCAAGGATAAATCCTTAAATTTCTATAATTCAAGTGCATGTAATAGTTATATAAATGCAGTAAAAACATGTTAATAAAGAAAAAAAATGATTTGACAAATTTATTCTTGAAATTTCAGGTAATTATTGTTTTTCTTGTATTTCTTAAAAAAAATATATTCATTGTCAATGTTCAAGTTGAGGCAACCTTTGAAGAAAAAAAAATTAATTCAATACCATTGAATCACTTATTTCACACAAGAAATTCAATTTCATTAATGATTTTTTTTTAATTATTTTTCATAATAATATTCTATCAAAATTAATTTGACACAAATGATTTTATTTGTTCCCAGCACTTGCTATTGTTACCCTTTGGTTTCGAGGCCAAAATATTGAAACACACAATAAGCACACATAACTATTAAATGAATTTTGTAAATTGGAGTTCATGATTGGTACAATTATGGTGATAATATTGAGTAAAGGGCAACAGATTGAGGATGCAATTGCTTAATCTTGAACTTTTGACACTTAATTGAAATTTGCATATAGTTGGGGGATTTATTTGTTGTTATGAAAATACGATTACTTTCAAATGGGGAAGGTGCCTAGCTATCCCTTCTTCTTTTTATTGAAATATTTTTATAATTCATGGAAAACCTTGTATATGTTCAAAAACTTTATGGAAAGCCTACAGGCCAAGGAGAGAATCCGTGTCCTAATTCCTTTTGTATATAGGAAGTAGAGGGACCAAAGTTAGAATCGACTCCAAGTCAAGAAAACCCAAAACATATGTATGTGTGTGTATATATATATATAGATAGATAGATAGATAGATAGATCAACTGTGACAACAGATATATTCATTGATAGAGAACAGTTGTGCTACGAGTAGATGAATTAGTTGGTAAATTGTTATGGCCGTACGTCAACCCCCTCGATCGCGATCCCTTTTCGTACCGAAAACGGAAAGGATAGAGGAAGATGAAGCTCTTATATTGCGTGTTCATCTAGCTGGTAGGTTAAGAATATTTCTTGTTTTGTATTAAACCAGATTTTCCTATGGTATACAATTTGATTTTTGATCATGAACATTTCTCATTTAAACTGTGGAGTTGTTATTATTATTTTTTTACAATATTTTGTAAGCTTATTTTTTGGTAACCTATGCACTATGCAGGTTTCTCTGAGAAGGACATAGATTGTAGGATAATTGCACCATCACATTATATCAGAGTATGTAGTTATCCTGCACTGAAAAACTGGCACTTCAATACACTTTTTGAGAGCATTCCAGAGAAATTCAACCTCTATGAAGCAAAAACCAAGTTTGATGATGGAATTTTCACCATCAAAGTTCCAAAAGTAGTTTCTGCAGAAATGAGTGCTGGTGCTAGGGCATTAGAGGCCACGGCAAGACAAGAGGCTCCTAGCCTGCAAGAAAGTGATGCAAGCAAGTCAGGGTCTCAAAAAAGTGAAGATGTTGCTGCAAATCAACAAGCTCGGACAACCAATGTAGATAAAGAAATTACAGAAGCCAAAGATGTTGAACGTGTAATAATTAAGGGTCAACATCAAATCCTTTCCGAAGCTAATTTTCCATTATTGTTTACCAGAAAGATGGAAATAGATGATCAAAGCACTGTAGGGCAAGTTGGTGATCGGAATGCCATTGAAAAGGATAAGGAGAAGAGTGCTGAAAGCATTGATCAAGAGAAAGAAGGGGAAGGAAAGGATATGGAGAGGAGAGCTGAGAGTGTTGATCAAGAAAAGGAAGGGGAAGCAAAGGATACGGAGAATGCAACTTCTTCTTCCAGCAAGTCTGCGAACGACAATGTAACAACGGTTGTGACCGAAAGGCGATATATAGTAGAGAAATACACCATAATCTCATTGATTATGGCAATTGGAGCTTATGTATTCTATAACATCCATGGCCAATCTAGAAAGAAATAACCTGTAAAATGAATATGAATATGTCTGCACATCAGCAATATGTATTGGATCAATCCAACAAGAATAACACTAACTACTTAGTTTGATTCACTAGCCTTTATATATCTGCACTATTCTTGTACATAAGCATGCAACATGACTTGCTTGGTACTGCCCGCCGCACCTATATATGAGGCAGTTAAATTTACACTGTATTTGAAGCAGGTCTCATCTGTAGTTTTATATACTTACAATTCTTAACGGCTGAGATAAACTATGGCTACAATTTTCTTATCCATGAATAAACAATGAGCTAGACTGCTGGACACCATGCTTCAATTGGTCTCGGGACCATGTTCTAACTTCTCAAAGTCTTACACAAGCCTATAGCAACCCTGTTTACTGTCTTCTAATTTATGATAAAACTATCCTTGTTCCCTCTGTCATTGACCTCTAATTTCCCACTCTTCTGTACTTATCACCTATCGATTGTACCCAACTAACTCAACTAATCAACCATCTAACTATTTCCATCCCATTGTAAGGCAGCGTTTAGTTATAATTACTCTATAATAGAAAAGACGAAAATTCCAGGGGAAAAAAAACATGTCTCTTTGTATTTTCTATTTTAAAAGTATTAAAATTCACTTCAAAACTATTCAAAGATATTTATTTTAGATTCTTATCTTTGTCTTTTTAACCAAACATTTTTTTATCTTTTTTTATATTAATTTATCCCTTCTACTTTACGACACTAATTAATTCCCAACCGAAACAAGAATAGCTATGAAATAATGGTGGCTGTTCCTTATCCCTTATATACATTAGCCCTGTACATGTATTAGTACGAGACAGTCTAGAATAAAGTATAGCTAGCTAGCTAGAATTCTCTTGTATGTTAATATGCTTAGTCTCTCCGATCAACTAAAAGAAGTTTGTAAGCCTCACAAAAAGCATGACTGGCTCTTACTCTACCATGCCATGGAAAGACAGACAGACCAAAGAAAGAATCCCTCCTTTTTTTATATGTACGTAGTAAGTTATACCTCGTAAAGTCCAAGAGGCTATTAAAAGCCATTAAAATAAGCAAAGCAAACAAGAAAGAATATTCTGACTACCTATAAAACCAGAAACCGAACCTGCAATCTTAAACATTGTCACATAGGTGTGTGCGTGTCTATATATATATTGAATCATTATAGCTGAAATAGAGAAAACCTTTCTGTGTTTCGAAAACAAAGAAAAACCCTAAGATATATACATACAAGTGTATAAATGGCCACGACTGATCGACGAGATGGATATACTAGTTATACTGCATGCCCCATGTCTAAGCCTTTGGAGTGCTACAACTACCTTCAGCCAGCCTCAGAATGGAAGGAGGAAGATGGAGCTCTAGTTTTACTTGTTCGGATTCCTAGTAGGTTCCGGTTGTCTGGTACGTACATGTGTATTTTTTTTTGACTCAATTCTGTGATTATATAATCATATTCCTAAGTTTTATGGACTTGATCACTTAGTTAAAAAAGGTACCTATTTTTCAGATTTCTGTTCACTTTTTTCTTGGAAAAAGATTCAATGGAGATTAATTATGCAGGTGTCCGTCATGAGCAATTAATTAGGGGTCAAGATAGAATCCACAAATGAAATCAAAGTGTCTGGAGAATACACCCCAGCAGGAGATAACAGAACCGTTCGGTTCAATGCTGTGTATGGCTCCATTCCTGATAACTTTAGCTCAAGTGAACTGACAGTTGATCTAACTTTAAGAATCAGAATTCCAAAAATCATCACTGCTGCACAGATCGGTCCTACAGAGTCGCAGGCCACGACAAGCCAAGAGGTTGCTAGCCTTCAAGAAACTAGAGACGAGCAGAAGGGTCAAAATAATGGAGAGACTGCAAAATCTGCTGATGACAGAGAAACTACTGCAGGGCTAGGTAGCGGTACTGTTCAACCAGAGGCCAACAAGAATGAACAACATCCGAAAGAAAAGATGTGGCTACAAGCCTACAGCCAGAACCTGTGTCGGAGGATGTTAAGTGGGAATTGAAGGAAGAAGAAGGCTCATTTTTTCTACTTATTCATCTTCTTAGTGAGTTAGACAGTTTATTCTAGGTTTTATTATAGCTGAAGCTTAGGTTAGTTAAAAAGGATCCCTCTTTTTTTTCTTTTTTGCAGATTTCCAGGAGGACCAAGTGAAGATTATTCCCTAGTCTTCATCCCATGCCATTCAAGTTCATGCAGAGCGATCACTTGTTAGTAATAGAAGGAGAAGGTTCAATCGAGATTTTCCTGTTCCAGAAAATTGTGTTGTGAATAAAATGCAGGCTAGGTTCCAGGCTGGAGTTTTCATCATTGAAGT
>Ga0325411_1005741_pt1 | contig 13689 bp, 9 predicted proteins | sample PopdelMetagenome_13_FD_206181 | JGI IMG/M metagenome (GOLD analysis project Ga0325411, IMG submission 206181) | Populus deltoides microbial communities from Bellville, Georgia, United States - Xylem-PdIQD-R4 | ecosystem: Host-associated > Plants > Phyllosphere > Stem > Wood/Secondary xylem... | reverse complement strand
TTAATTAATTAGGTTTTTTTTCTTAGTTAATTTACTTTATTTTTCTCATTAATTCATTCTCACCTCAAATAAAAAATTTAAAAATGAAAGAGTTATTGGAGTGTGGTTTCTTAATCATTCTACTTAGTACTCTAATAAAAAGATGTCATGTACGTGTACGAACTCACCACACTGCAACTGCAATGAAAGTACTTTTATTAAAGAAATAAAGTGTGAAAGGACTTAATTGATGTGAAAAAGAATAGGAGGTTCCAATAAAAAAAATTAAAAAAGTAGAAGGAGTAAAGATATCACTACTAAAAACAGGGGTTATTAGCATCTAAATTTAGCAACGGATAATTCCGTTGTTAAATTCAGTAATGGATTTGCAGTGGATTACACATATATTAATTTTTTAATATTAGCAACAGGATTTAGCGACAGAAAATCCATTGCTAAAGGCAACGTAAAGTTTGCAACGGATTATCCGTTGCTAATTGTAAAAATAATTATTTAAATCATAATATAAAACTAAAATTATATAGACCGTTGATTACTTTTGATATGATAAAATTTCATCCGTTTAATTTCGCTGCAGTACTCTCCCCCCACACCCTTAGAAACGTAAACAGAAAAAAATTAATTTGATTTTCGTTTGTCCGCCATTCTCCTTCTAGTCTCCTTCGCCCCTAATAACATTCAAAACTGTAGAAAAATCACCCTCTCTTCATCGATTTGATTTTCGTTTGTTCCAAAATTTTCATCTTCTTCTCATTCGTCTTCAACATCGCTAATTTTTTTTCTTCATCTTAACAGTTTCAATCTTTCTCTGTAAACCACCAAAAACATAAAACCATGGCAACTTTACACCAGACCCATTATTATCACCATCAAACATTCTGATTTACCCCTTCTCTTTGTAAACAGGTTGGGTTTTGCACTCTTTTCTTCAACAAATTAGGTAATCAATTTCAAATTTATGTTTTTCTCTGTTGCAATTTAACTTACATGAAAAAGTTTTAACCTAACTTTTCCAATCTCAGGTGTTATTCTGTCGTGTAGATTCATCTCACTCACCTATAACTCAAGAATACAGGTAACAAATTTTTTTTTATCGATACTTTGAATACTGGTTTTAGGCTATTAATTCGATTATATAAGGTTTATGAAATGTTTTTACCATGATTTATAAACTAATTATGCATGTTTAATTGAAAATTTATCAAAACCCCTAATTTAATTTTTAGGGTTTTGGTTCATAAATTGAATGATTTTAGGCAATTGGACCAATGCTGGCAATTCATGTGTCTGGAAGAGAGTGATTGATGGAAATTATGCATGTTTAATTGAAAATTTATCAAAAATCCCAATTTAATTTTTAACAAGTAGTTTTATTGATGTTGGGTGTTCTTTGATGTCTGCAAGTCTTTTTTCCTTCTGTGCGCCGACACCTAGGTGTTTTGCATGTATTCATATGCTTATATATATATATATATAAAGAAATTTGCTTGTTGATGTTGTGTTTCGTTAATAAGATTGCTGTTTTATTTTGATATCTTTATTCATTCTTTTTTTTCTTGCTGTTTTACTTGTTATATATATAAGTAACAGAATTGGGTAGTGAAAGAGGTTAGAATTCATGATTGCCTCCTCCTTGCATGGTGATCAGTTAATTTCCCACATTAGCTATATATGTTGTCTGTTTTCACTTGATTGTCCTGTCTTGAGGTCAACATGCATGATTTGGAAACGTTATTGATCATCAAATGATTTAGGTGGTAGGCTTTTAATTCAGTTCAGCTAAAAATGTTAGATGGTATCTAATTTTTCTTTTTAGTCCTTCCTTCCCCCTAATTAATGTCCATTATTCTCACCTTGCCTAGCTAGACCAGCAACCCACTTGTAAGGATGCAGGATCCCAAACCCTAATTATTTTTTTTTAATTTAAAATGCTCTTAATTATTTTTTAATATGATAGTCACATTGAGAATTTAAAAAAGTTAGAGAAATAATGTAAGAAATGGGATATGATTTTTTAGTACATGAAATATAGTAATTTCACTATTTAATTTCATTTATTTTTTTTAATATTCTTTCTCTGTTTTAAAAAATTTCCTTAATTTAACTATTTATTTTATTTTATTTTGTTCAACTCAAAGGCATTCTAGATATAATAGGGAGTTTGGAACTGGCTATATAATTCATCTATATGTATGCTTCAGCTATTGAATTTCGGATAAAAATCTGTAATATTTACTCTTGTTGTTACAGTACCTAATGCTTGCTTTGTTATTTGGCCATTTTTTTTTAAAAAATTTCTAGGTCCTGACATGACTTTGTTCAATATGATGGCTTAGGTTTTTAAGCATGGCATCAATTTATCTTCCTCAATAATTAATCAGCCTTTGGGTCTTCTTGGCACGAAAGCGGTGTGTTGCGTTTTTACTATTATTTAATATGGTCTCCTTAATGCTTTGTCTTTTTGAGGTCTTGTGCTCTTATACTACATGTCATTTACATGGAATATTGGGCATGCATCCAACTTCTTTTGTTCATGCAATTTTTCTACATGTCATTTACTGTTTTTATACAAACTGCTACCATTTTCTGCATCTGCTACCAATTAGAGTTAATTATAATTTACTCTATGCATTTTTTTATGATTTTATAAGTTAGTCATTATGTTTTTGAAAACCATAAGTTAGTTCCTTGTTATAAATTAAATGTTAGTTATTTTAAAATTTCAAAATGAATCATGTTCAAGATTGAAAATTTTCAGGTTAGATCTTAGAAGAAAAAAATTGTTATGAGAAGACAAGTGCCAAAAAAATATTAAAAATTAATAGTTTAACTTGGATATGCTTTCTGTTTTTTCATAGTTTAACTTGAATTTGTTTTAAAGACTAGCAATGGTTATAGCTGGATGGGTTTAACATACTGCTTATGTTTTTTTTATTTTTCCAGCAATATGAATGGCTTATTGGATCACAATATAATCCAATAGAGTTGGCTAAGTCTGATTAGGTTGCAATAAGAAAACCTCTACCTTGGGCCATTGATTCTTTGGGCTTAGGTAAATCTATTTTGCTCCATTTTTAGATGGTTGCTTAATTATATCATGCTTAATTTGTCTGTTATGGATGCCTATCCTAATCTTTTTAATTAATTGGAACTCTGCCTTTCATTGGGACAAGATAATGCATATTTAAATTTATTTTCCTTGTAGATCCTAATTTTGGAGGTTTATGTGAACATGATGCTAGTTATATTCAATTAAATTTTCTGGGTATAGGACTGTCTTTTTTCTTTCCTTATTCAATGACAATTTGTATAAGAAAACTAATTGAATGATTTTCTTTCATTAAATCTGATATTGAGTTTCTTTTGGATGGAAATTATGAGATCAAAATAAAACCTGGAGGTGGCTGAATAATATATCAATTAACTACAAATTTATTTTGATTGTTGCTGTGAAGTCAGTAGTTCCTTGCTGTGAATTCTTGGTCCTGTACTGCCTTTCTATTGATCTGACTTTTGGTTAGCTAGGTTTATTTACAACTAAGTTATTTATGCTATGCTTTTTGTACCTTGTTGTTTTGCTTTTTGAATTAAAAGCATCTCATTGGAATTTCCTTTTATACAAAGGCTCGGTTTTGTAGAAAAATTATGTACTAACCATACATATTCCTATTAAGTTATAGGTTTTAAGAGATAATAATTAGAGTAAATTATAATTTAGTCTATTTTTTATGATTTTATAAGTTAGTCATTATGTTTTTGAAAACCATAAGTTAGTTCCTTGTTATAAATTAAATTTTAGTTATTTTGAAATTTCAAAATGCATTTGTAATCTTGTTTAAGATTGAAATTTTTCAGGTTAGATCTTAGAAGAAAAAAAATTGTTATGAGAAGACAAGTGCCAAAAAAATATTAAAAATCTATAGTTTAACTTGGATATGCTTTCTGTTTTTCATAGTTTAACTTGGATTTGTTTTAAAGACTAGCAATGGTTATACAAATTGGATTGGTTTAATATACTGTTTATGTTTTTTATTTTTCCAGCAATATGAATCGCTTATTGGATCACAATATAATCCAATAGAGTTGGTTAAGTCTGATTGGGTTGCAATAAGAAAACCTCCACCTTGGGCCATTGATTCTTAGGGCTTAGGTAAGTCTATTTTGCTTTATTTTTAGATGGTTGCTAATCTATATCATGCTTAATTTGTCTGTTAGGCATGCCTATCCTAATCTTTTTAATTAATTGAAACTCTGCCTTTCATTGGGACAAGATAATGTATATTTAAATTTATTTTCCTTGTAGATTCTAGTTTTGGAGGATCATGTGAACATGATGCTGGTTATATTCAATTAAATTTTCTGGGCATAGAACTGTCTTTTTTCTTTCCTTATTCAATGACAGTTTGTATAAAAAAATTAATTGAATGATTTTCTTTCATTGCAATCCCCTATCTTTGAATTCTAACATTCCTTAATAAATGTGTTTTAAGTGACTATTAATTTGGGCCCACAAGGCTGCAATAAAAAAAAGAGATAAAAAAAATCATGGTAATCTATGGTAATTTGTTTCCTGCTAAACTATTACAATATTTTATGATGTCCCAAAAGTCATTTGAGAAAACTTGGAATGCCTTAAAAAGCAATATCAAGCAATCTGACATCATGGTGGTAGATTAATAGGACCTAGTTTCTTATTTTGTTTATTCATAGCATAGGTTTATTATCAAAGATGGTCTCAACCAAGATCTTTTTTTTTTTTATCATTACAATTCGATATAAATTATATAAACAAGAGAGATGATAAATTGTAATCAAACCCAATAAGCTATCAGGGTGGCTCTATATTCTTGTAAGACACTAGCTGGCTTTGCTGTATTCTAATATTATTTCAATAAACAAGAGAGATGAATTGTAATCAAACTCAATGAGCTATTTGGTGGACTCTGCACTTAAACTCTTGGTAAACTCCAGTATGCTTTTATCATTTGTTTTGGTTTAAAATCAGCTTAAAATTTGCTTAAATCCCAATATACATATACGCCAAGATCAACAAGCTATCTGAAGTTAATCCTTCTAAAATTTGTTAATAAGATCAACTTTATTAACAACAGTCTTTATCCTGGGATAATTTTTCTGCACGGTAGATAGAATATATACACCAATTGTTTTAGATTATCCAGACAAAACTATCAGTTAAAAAAAGGACATCCAAACAGTAAAGCCACCCAACCAACAAAAACTAAAATGAGAAAATTCCAGTTAAGATGCTTTAAGAAAATTGAAATAAAAAGGCACATGCTGGACATGAAAAACAACTAGTCCTTGAAAAACAAAGTTAAGAAAAATGAAGTATACGTGAAGTAAAAACTTACATCATAAATAACCTTAGCAATAACATCCTTGTAGGGAAGCAGTTCATCATGTATATTTAGATGGGCAATTTGACCTGCAGGCATAATAAAAATTAGCAACTCACTCATCCTTGGTGAGGTTCCTCATGTTAAGCATTAACAATCCATCATGTAACAATGTCTTGGAATCAATGTCAACCTTGAACAGCTAACAAAGTATACAAACAACTCAGGCTTGTTTAGAAAGCTGAAAAAAGGAAGGATGACAACAAAAACATAATATTGTTTCAAAATTTGCTTTAATCCCAGCATGCATATACTAAAAGGAGGATAACATTTTTCCCACAACACTGATATCAAAAATAATTTAAAAAGATAGATAAAAAATAATATTTTAAAATGCATTTGTAATTTTGTTCAAGATTGAAAATTTTCAGGTTAGATATTAGAATAAAAAAAATTGTTATAAGAAGACAAGTGCCAAAAAAATATTAAAAATTAGGAGTTCAACTTGGAATTGAGTTTTTTTTCAAACCAAACAGACCAATCATTATTTCACTAGGAACATAAGGATAAAATAATAGTTTACTCTAATAATTAAAAAGGAAATGGATAAATAACAATATTGTTTAAATTTGGATTAAATTAATAACCTATTAGAATTCTTATTTTTCAAATAAATTATTAAATCATGTAATTGAATTCAAATTTAATGCTTAAAATATATGTGAAAATGAATTCAATTAGAAAGCTTTACAGGATTTATGTGCTGAAGCTTGTTAATTAGTATCACCTCATTTTTGAACTCATTTAATCCTTGTCTAGAACTCCTTGTCTATATACATGTGTGAGCTGGACAAATAATTTAAGTTTGTTTTTGTAGTACATATTTTATTTTAAATGATTGTTTAAGTACTAGTAGTTAAAGAAGTATGTTTATTTCTAAAAATGCTTATTAGTGTTATCATGTTAATTAGATTAACATGGATGATCGATCGTGGATGTATCATCATCTTATGGATGGTCGCCTTCGTCCTGAATACATTATAGGTGTTAGAAGATTTATCAATTTTGCCTTTTCAATTGATAAAAATATATTCAGGGGAAAAATTAGATGTCCTTGTGTAAGGTGCAAAAATCACAAGTTTTTAAAGGAAGATGAAGTTTGTAAGTATCTATTGATAAAAGGTTTTTTTTACCTTGTTATGAAAATTAGACTGTACATGGAGAGCCTTATGTCGCAGAACTAATATTGGCTGGACCTTCATTGGTTGGAATTAGTCATGTTGTGAATGATGTTTGTCTAGAAAATCCATTTAGGAATCTGGTTATGGATGCAATGGGGGTTGGTGATGGATACTCTAATGATAATGTGTCTAGTCCTGTGGTAGTAGAGGAACTTCCAAATCCGGAGGCAACTAATTTTTTTAAGCTTTTGAAAGATGCGGAGGAGCCTTTGTGGGATGGGTGTACCAAGCAATCCAAATTATCTGCTTGTGTATAATTCCTTAATATGAAGTCAACTTTAAATTTGACTTAGACTGCTTTCAACAAGTTTATTGATTTTACAAAAAGTTGCATGCCTAATGATGAAAATTTGTTATCCAATTTTTATGATGCCAAGAAATTTATGCAGCCGCTTGGACTTGGTTATGATAAATATGATGTGTGTCCTAATTACTGTATGCTATACTATGGGGTAGATGCAATGAAAATAAATTGTGATTTTTGTGGAAGTTCACGATACAAACCTAGAAATCCAACCAGTAAAGGTTCCAATAAGGCAGAGAAGCAACTCTGATACTTTCCCTTGACACCAAGGCTTCAGAGACTGTTCATGTCTCCATATCATGCCAAAGATATGACATGACATCATTTTCATAAGTCAGATAATGGGGTTATGGTGCACCCATCTGATGGGGAGGCATGAAAGGAGTTTAATCGTGTCCATTGAAGCTTTGCATCAGATTCGAGAAATATTCGGTTAGGGTTATGCACTGATGGGTTTTGTCCATTTGACATGTCTTCAAATACATACTCTTGTTGGCCAGTAATTGTGACTGTTTATAATTTGCCTCCGTGGAAGTGTATGACTAGACCATTCATGTTTTTGATAATGATGATTCCTGGGCCAAAGAATCCGGGGAAAAAACTTGATGTTTTCCTAAGACCTTTAATTGATGAGTTAAAGAATTTGTGGTCTGTTGGTGTTGAAATATATGATGTATACAAAAAGAAAAATTTTCAATTAAGGGCAGTTTTGATGTGGACCATTAGTGACTTTCCAACATATGGTATGTTATTTGTCTTGTCCTTATTGTATGGAGCATAGCAAGGTTTTTAGATTAAAAAATAGAGGGAAACCTACATTTTTTGATTGTCATCGACGATTTCTACCCATGAACCACCCATATAGATGTCAATCTAATAAGTTTTTGAAAGGAGTACTTGAAAGGCTCCCTCCTTTACCTCTTCCATTTGGTTTGGAAATGTTAAACGAAGTGTCCAAGTATACTAAGGGACGTAATGGAGGTTCATCATTTAATGATAAAATTCCTGGCTTTGGTGTGAAACATAATTAGGTGAAGAAGAACATTTTCTGAGAGCATCCATGTTGGCATACAAATTTGATTCGTCATAATCTTGATGTCATGCATATTGAGAAAAATGTCTTTGACAATATTTTTTATACAGTAATGGATTGTCCTAATAGAAGCAAAGACAATTTAAAGGCTAGGTTGGATATTCAATTGTATTGTAAGAAGCCAAATTTACATTTGCAACAAGATACGAGTAGTCGGGTTTATAAACCTAAAGCCACTTATTGTCTACACAAGAAACAACAACAAGAAGTTTTGTCATGGATGAAGGAATTATCATTTCCTGATGGTTATGCTTCAAGCATTTCATGATGTGTGAAAGAGGCATAATGTAAGGTTTCGGGGATGAAGAGTCATGATTGTCATGTCTTCATTCAAAGACTTCTTCCAATTGCTTTCCGACCTTACTTACCTAGGCCACTGTGGGAGGCATTAACTGAACTGTCCGTATTTTTCCGAGATATTTGTACAACCAATTTAAATGCCCAACACATGGAGTTAATGTAGATGAATATAATTGAAATAATTTGCATACTTGAAAGGATTTTTCCTTCATCTTTCTTTGACTCCATGGAACACTTGACGATACATCTACCTTACGAGGCAAAAGTTGGTGGACCAGTTCAATATCGATGGATGTATCCATTTGAACGGTATGTTTTCATACTATGTTAATTTTATTCCCTTTTTATTTTAAAAAATAAACTAATTGACATAAATGATATAGGTATATGTTTTATTTGAAGAAGAAAGTAACCAATAAAGCTAAAGTTGAGGGTTCCATATGTGAAGCATACTTGATTGATGAAATTACCAATTTTGCATCTCATTATTTTGGTGATGACGTGCAAACAATTTGGAATCGAGTTCCATGGAATGATGATGGTGGCCTTAAAAGTCTAGATGGATGTCTCTCTATTTTTTCCTATACAGGGAAAAAATTATCCAGGTGAAATGCAAATTGCACATAACTATGTGATACTCAATTGTCAAGAACTGAAGCCTTATTTAGAGTAAGTATGAAATATTATTTTATATTTAATTTATAATAATTTATTATTAACTTTAACATTTTAAAATTTTAGGCAATGTCGTCAAGAGCTAAAGTCACAACAACCATATGCGAATGATGTTGAAATTGAAAAATTATGCAAAGAGATCTTTCCAAATTGGTTAAAAAATAATGTAAGTATTTTAATAAAATTAATTTATATTTTATGTCAATTAGTTACTTTAAAAATATTACTAATCTCTTTTAAATCACTATTTCTTATGGAGTTAACTATTATGCTTGGTGGAATACCAATCTAACGGAATTGAAAATCAGCTCTTTGGACTTGCTATGGGCCCTTCAACTTCAGTGAAATGTTATGATGGGTATTATGTGAATGGTTTTAAATTTCATACTCAACGTTATGGTCGTTTTAAAAAGACAATGAATAGTGGAGTTTGTGTGAAAGAAAGTTGCTATGATGATAATGAACGTGATTATTATGGAATGCTTAAAGAAGTTGTTCGGCTAAAATACTTGGAGAGTAAGTGCAAGTTATTTATGTTTAAATGTAATTGTTATGATACAAAACGAGGGATTAGAGTGCATCGTTCAAATGGTTTGGTTGAAATCAAGCATACATCTCGACTACAAGGAAATGAAGATTTTGTGTTAGCACAACAATGTCAACAAGTCTACTATACATATCCACCTGGTAATAAATCCTTTGAATGGTGGATGGTTATTAAGACAACTGCTAGAAGTCGTTATAATATTGACATGGGTGAATTTATTGAAGATGCCAACAATGTGAGATCATTTGATGTTGATCAATCAGATGAGATTTCTCAACCATGTTGTGTCCTTCCTACTCAAACACTTGATGATCCAAATATACTTGTTGAATCATCTTATTATGAAGAAATCGGTCAATATGAATTGCTTCAACTTGACATAAATTGGTGAAACGAAGAAAAAGAAGAAGAAGAAGAAGAAGAAGATGAAGAAGATGGTGGTGGTGGCGGTGGTGGTGGTGAGGATGAAGATGATTATTGTGGTGGTGGTGGTGACGACGACGACAACATGGTTTTGTGTGATGATGATGACATGGTTAGGAGTGATAATAATAATGATTAGCACAAGTTAATTATATTTCGTAGTATATGTAATGAATTATCTTTATTATATGTATGGATGATTTCATATCATTTCCTCATATTACTTGACAATGTTTAGGCTTTCAATGTTTTTTATTATTATTTTATTCAAGTGTGTGTTATGGATCACATTACATATATCATTTTCATTGACCTTTGAAACCATTTCTAACCTTTCTAGTATCAATCTTTAAATTGTGATTCTGATGTTATAATTTATTTTGTGATTTGTCTTCTTGCTGATAGATGCTGAAGCATGAATGAAAGGGTTCTTCTTACTCAATGTTTTTATTTATAGGAACAAACATTAAGGTAAGCATACTCATAATTTTGATTTCTACTTAATTAATTATTTAGATTTTTATTTTTATTATTGTTTGTGTTAATTGGATATTGTTTGTAATGAAGCTGCACTTACAAAAATATATCTCAGATATTGTTTGTTTTCATTCTAGTTATGGCAGTCTTGGAAAAATATCTGTGAATTTTTTGTTCCTGATAATTTAACTATGAGCTAATTTATTGTTATGGTGTATATATTCATATGATAATGTATATATTTTTTCTGGTTTTTAGCATGCCTCGACGAGGATCCATATTAGATTCTAGGACCTGTGTATCAGAACGCAAATAAGTATTATATACCTACTTTGGGGAGTACACATCCTCCTCAACATGATTATGGGAGGGTTAAAGCATATCAATATTGTGAGGGCTTTCGCTTCCAAGATTTGCTTCAAACTCAAGGAGGTTTCTCTCGAGATAACCAACTTGTTTATGGAGGACATAATTCATATAGGAGTTATGAGAGAGTTGATGGTGATGATGATGATGTGAACATTAGAGATGAAGATGAGGGAGACGGTAGTAATGAGAGAAGTGTATGTGATGAGGATCAAGATGGTGTTCCATCAAACCACGGTTCAACATCTTCTCCATACAATTATGATCAAAGTGTTAAAAGGAAGGGTTTTGACACACCAATAGATCCAATTACAAGAAAAAAAGAGCTTTGTTTGTATGGAACAATAGAGTAAGTTCAAACTTTTAAAAACTAACTTATTAAAATTATATTTTCAAGTATGAAAAAAATTACTTATTATTGTGTAATTATTTGTTTAATATAAGTTTGTTATTATATATTTTCAGGTTCAATAATGCATCGTGTGTACGTGCAATCAAAGATATTTTGAGGTCCAATTTTAAAGGAGCATGACACTCTTGGGAAAAAGTAGATTCAATGTGCAGGGATGAACTCTTTAAAGAGTTTAAGGTAAGAACCAACCCTAATTGCCATATTCTTTTAAATTTTGATCACTTTAATGTAGCATTATGAAAATTATCAACTAAATAGCTATAGAAGTGTACTGGTAATTGTGTTGTTATTTGTAACCATAAATTATTAACTGAATAGCAGGGACTGATTTGTGTTATAATTTGTTCTTATTTCTTGTTTATTCTTTAATATCATTTAATTTCTTTAGTTATGTCGCACCCTCGCGAGCGGAGCGCGGCGTCGCGGCGACCATCGATTGATTTCGGAATCTTTTGTTTTGATTGTGGATAAAAGGAGTCGCCACCTAGTATTATGGTCACTAGGAAACCTAACTGGTCTTTCAGAGATTCTAAGGCAAGGGACTAGTTGCGTAAAGGGAAGGTATTAGCACCCCTAGTACGCCCTACCTAAGGTAAGCTGCTTGGTGTTAATTTGGTTTGTCTTATAATTGCTATGGTGTTGGTGTTTTCTAATCCCATCAATTTTCTAGGTTTGATTCAAACTAAATTTATTAAGATAGAAATCCAAGGAGATTCCATGTGCTTTAAAAGCTTATTTTTCCCTTAGTATTTCATACTCTTACGGCTCTTAAACCGCGGAGTAAAAAAATTGAAATGTCCTCGATTACAATCAAGACTTCTTTCAAGGATGTGTGATGACTTATTATCCCTAGAAAATTATTTTGGATATTTACCACTCCAAATATTAACAGTGAATAATAACAAGTTATTCCCATTAAATATTTTGGATATTCATCTCTTTGGGATTTCTTTATCCAAACATTAACGGTGAATAATAAATGAATTCCCCCCACAATAAGATTCTTTATTTTTTTTTGGAATATTGGCCAATACCCTTTGGAGTTTTACAAACATGTTGTAAAATCCAGAAATGCAAGAAAATAATTTTTGTTGTGTTTAAGAAATCCATGCGAAAACACATTTTCGAAACTTTCAATATTTTTTGTATAAAAACGAGCGTTCAAAACATGTTAGGGTATTGGCCGTATGCAACAAACAAGAAAACATTTTTTATATATATTTTTTCTCAAAATGCAAACATCATGAAAAATATTCACCTATTCCAAAATTCGCAAGAAGCTTAAAACAATTAATCTCAAATAAACAAGGTTTGGCACACCAATTTAAAACACAAGTCAGCGTGCACAAAACATAAAAAAAACAAAGTCCTGGAGCTAAAAAAAATAAATTACAACATGAACCGTGACCCCCCTGCAAACTGAAAAAAAACAAAGAAGAAAGTGTGAACCCAGCATTAGCAGAAAACAAAAGAATCCTTAACTGAAGAAAGGGACCCTCCCTCACATTTTTTCAAACTCTCTCTTCTGCACCTAAGCACTTGTTTCTATATAGCGTTCCATTGCAAGAGAACGCTTGAGCGACGAGAGAAAGGGGTGGTGGAGATTGTAAAAGCTCATAGTTTCTGATCACCAGGGAGTAAAACACAAGAACGCAGCTCTAACAGTGATAATAAAATAAACTTAAAGACATGGGAGGGACAGTGGGCAAGCAAGCAACTTTGTTGCTAAGATGGAAAATGAATGTCCCCGAAACAAAAGCAGCAATAGATTTTTTTTTGAAAAAAAGAACAAAAAAACCAAACAAAGCTTTAAATATGTCAAAGATGAAGGAAGTCGAGACTCATACCTGCAGATCCTGCACGTTTCAAATGTAGATAATGAGACACAAACCGATGGAAAAAACTTCTGCCTTTTACCTCTGAAAAACCAAAGAAAGACTTCCTCTTTTGTTCTTTTGGCTTTTCTGGTTTTACTGTCGCCTGCCTATCTTTTCTCCTCTCTTTTTTCTTTCACAGTGACGAAAGGATCAAAGAAAAAAAAACCTCTATGTTCCCCTGCTATCTGTGTTTTCACTCCCTGCCTCTGTTGCGTTTTTCTTTTCCGTCTCTCTTTGCTGTGTTTTTTTTTTCTGCCTCTTACTCTCCGGTTTTCTCTTATTTTTCTGCTCTCTTTCTCCCGCCCCTTGCTAGGTCATTAGAGGGGTTTATATATAGTCTAACATATCTCTATTTAGGAAAGATTCAATGCATTAATTCTAGGATGCAAATCCCTGCTGATGTGCAGTAAAAAAAATGCAAAAAGGAAACTGAAATATTCTTATTCCTATTCTGATTTTCAGCACTTAATTTCCATTGATCCAAGGGTGATACAGCTCCTTTCTTTCCTTCCATAGCTGGGACCATGAGGCACCAGCTGTTTCCTTTGAAATGAATCAATAAAAACGTGGTCTGCAGCTCTCCAATCAGCAAGACAAACATGGAAACCAGCAGGAAA
>Ga0325411_1005739_pt1 | contig 13691 bp, 7 predicted proteins | sample PopdelMetagenome_13_FD_206181 | JGI IMG/M metagenome (GOLD analysis project Ga0325411, IMG submission 206181) | Populus deltoides microbial communities from Bellville, Georgia, United States - Xylem-PdIQD-R4 | ecosystem: Host-associated > Plants > Phyllosphere > Stem > Wood/Secondary xylem... | reverse complement strand
CAGGTGAAAGTTTGTAGCATATGCTCCTTACAAGGACATGCTTCAGCTATGTGCCTAACAATGCAAGAAGATTACATTGAACAAGCTAATGCAGTTGATGGAGCATTCAATGGACAACCTCAGCGTAAGTATGATCCTTTTTCCCACACATACAATCCTAGATGGAGAGATCATCCCAACCTATGGTATGGGAACAAGCCTCAACAAGGCAATCAAGGCCGACAATTCCATCCCCATGGATTTCAGCCCCAACAGAATTATCAAGCAAAAGAATTTGGCCAAAGATGTCTTGAAAGAACGACAAGATATAGCTTAAAGGCACACTATCTAGGATATGAGAGCTCAAGTGTGCACTCAAAAGAAGAAGATAGGGTTTGAAGGTGCACTATTTGAGAGATGAGGGCTTAAAAACATGCTTAAAAGAAGAAGATAGGGCCTGAAGATGCACTATCTGATGGATGAGGGCTTAAAAGCATGCTTAAAAGGAAAGGATAAGGCCTGAAGGCGCATTATCTAAGAGATGGAGGCTTAAAGACGCACTAAAAAAGGAAAAATATAGAGTTAGACAATACATTATCTAAAAGATAAGTGCTAGAAAGCGACTCGAAAGAAAATATATAGAGCTAAACAACACACTATTTTATATACAAGGGTTGGAAAGTGCACTTGAAAAGAGATAGGATTAAAAAATGCACTATCTGAGACTTGAGGGCTCAAAGGCGCGCTCAAAAGAGATTTGCTGGTAAGACACTAGACTGTCAAAGATCAAAATATAATGCATTATGATCGATATGCATGTATACTGACCTGAGAAATATAGGTCCCTTTTTCTTCATGGACTTTCCCTTTTCTTAAAAGTTTGAGTCTCTGTAATGAGCTTCGATGGCTTTTTTTCTTTCACTTACCAGAGTCACAACTTGTGATCTTGACCTCGAGAAAGGGTATGATATCAGCATACTCTTTTATATCAAAGGTCACCAACTCTACCCTATATTTTTTTGTTTTCTTAGAAAAGGAATCATAGAGCCATCCCTATTATGTGTTTTTTGATTGCCTCCAGGTTTTTTTTTTTGGGGATGAGGCTGTGTGAAAGAAGATTTGGTTATTTACAAGGAGTTGTTTTTATGAGAATTTTTAGAATTTCAAAGCTATTCCAAACACAAAGACCATTTTAACGTCAATTTGAAACAAATTTGTTCTGAAAAAAAATTCAAGGGATTCCTTGGGGCAGGTTTGAAAGTCTTTGTTTTGTTGTTTTGGTAAAAGTGTGAAGTGATGTTTTATTGGTCAAAGTAGTTCAAGCTTTAATTTGAGGGTTTTAGAGAATCAATATTCAAAGCATTCATTTTATTTGTATGAATAATGAAGTTTGTTTCTTATGCGATAACATTGTCTACTGATCCAGATTGTCTGCTTTTGATAAGAAAGGGCTTGATTGGGCACATAATGTAGGCTTTGGCTATTGGTTATGAAGAAATGGATATTTATAGGGTCAAAAGGTGTTTAAGAGATTTTAAAGCTAAGAATCACCTGTGTTTATTTCCATACCTTTTTTATTTATGGTTTTCTAGACCTTTAAGTTGATTTGCAAAATGGTCCATCATGCCCTCCAATGTCGGGCTTGGGTTCTTTCTCTTTGTTTTTTCTTCATTTGGTTTTGAACATTGTTATCATATTAGCTATTTTTGTGGTATGCTTAAACCTTTGTGATTCTTTGGTTTCTTTCATGCCCCCAGCTTTGTTTAGTTACTTTTAATCATTAAAGATTATTTCATGTGTTTGGATTACTTTTCTTTGCTTCTTGCAATTGCCCCCATTGTGGGGTGTGATCTTAGTTAGGGTGATTTCTCAAGAAAAACTTACTAAGCTCAATGGGGACTGCAAATGATATATTTAACCTTGTAAAAAGATTATCAAAGATGACATTTCTTGATTTCAAACGCATGCATTCAGTATCGGTAAACTTTGCTTTCTTTCATGCAAATATACGAAATGATTTCTCATTATTCATTCAACTAAAACTTAGTTTTAAATCCGTCTCATGTTATTGTTACTCTTCAAGTTTTTTTAGGTGTATGGTCACCTTTTTAGGAGATTACTTGAATTTTCAGAACCTGTTTGTTAGAAACGAACACCAATTTGACTTTTTCTTTCATATTAAAACTTTGATTTCCTAAAAATCTTTGTGAAAACATGATTATGTATAGTTTTTGGAGGAAAAGGAAAGCACACCAAGGAATTCTTTTATGAATTGATGGAACTTTCAGGATTTCTAAAAGTGTAAGAATGAGGATAGTCATAGACACAAGAAAATGCATGATATTATAAAAAAGAAGGGCTCATTTAACAAAGAAGGTCTTATGGCATTATGAGCCAAATTGCTGATAAGATTAAAACATGTCAAAAGAATATTGTAAGTTCAAACACTTTTATGGACATGATCAAACAATTATTTTTTTAACGCAATAGAGATAAACTCATTTGTCAATTCTGGTACACATCCCCTTCAGCTAGCCTCCTCATAAAAGCTCTTGCAGGGATCTCATCGATAGTGTGGACAGAAAACTGCGGTAGAACTTCGTCCTCTATTTCCATCATGAACACCTTTTTAAATTTGAGTCATTCAAGAATTCATGCTACCTTCTTCATACCCTACTCTTACCATTAACGCTTTTAAATTTCTCGATTATTCCACCTTTAGTGCTTTTACAAATCCACTACTTGAAGCATGATTGGGTAGAGGGTTTGTACTTATATTCATAGTTTCTTCGAACGTTATCCATTCAGCTTTAATTAATTGTAGGAACTTTTTCTTGAAAGCACTGCAAATATGAATGCTATGTCCTGTAGTGCTAACAAGGTACTTGTAGGTGAGGTCGGGTTTTGTACCAATTAGGGTGAGGTGGTTGCAGAGGCATGAGTGGTTTTAAAGCTACATGCCCAATGCTCAGTAGCTTTTTATATATCTCATTTAAAGGTAACAATAATGAGGGTAGCTGTTCTTGGATTATTTAAAAACTCTTAGTTCATTTCTTGATTTGAGGCTTAAGTTTTCTAGCAAAAAATGAAGGGTTGAAATTGATGTTGACAATTTGGAATGAAGGGGATGAAGTGTGGTAGCTTTAGAATTGGTTTTTCTTACCCCTATAGCCCACCTTTAACATGATTGTCTTCCCTTATTTTCCCTATAAAGCCTTTTTTTCTCAATAGGCATAGAGATTCTTCCACTCCTTACCTTTTGCTCTATACGTTCAGCTATAACTATAACGTCAGTGAATTATTGTGTTGAGCTACCCATCATATGCTTATAGAAAAGTTGGTTTTATCAGGAGTGATATTCATGTTGTATTTGTATTGCTTGATGAAAGCATCCACCAGGTCTTGCCATCTTTAAATTTTTGTATTGTCCAGCCCATATACCAACTCAACGTTGCCCACTTAAACTATCCTAAAAAAAGTGAATCAATAGTTTTTTTTATCATGTACTACTTTTGCTATTTTATTACAGTAAGATTTTATTATATTCCAGTGTATTTGATGAATTCAGGAACATTAATTTTTTTTAGCACCACCACATTTGGAACTAGACACATCTCTGCAACCTGTATTGGATTATATAAGTCTACTCCTTCAATGACCCTAATTCTGGCTTCCAGTGCTGCCATCTTATCTTGATCAATGTCATTAGATGACTTTCTCTTATAGGACTCGTTGACAAATGCATCTATGATTGTAGGGGCTGGCGTTGATGCTGCTGACTGCATAAATATTGGATTGTGTTAGGGCTCCTGACCATGTTCGCTCATTCTTTCTTCGGGCTGAGCTGTTGTTAGGGTCTGAACAAAGGTGACAAGTTGGTTGCAAGGACTTTCACCAGAGACATTTCTAAGTGCTTACTCGAATAAGCTATTGAGGCGAGTCACACTAACTTTTAGATAATCCAATTCTTCTTGGAAGTGAGCACGCTCTTCATCTTTCATGTTTCTTAGTCAGAGTCAGGTGTTGTAGATTTTGCGGATTAAAGCTCTTTGAGGACCTATATTTCAACCTGGTATGGATGCACATTGGGTATGGATTAACCTGTTTGAAGGGCTAATCCATGAGGTCTTTGTTGAATATGGGCAAAAATCCGTAGTCTGATTAATTTGAAAAGATCTCTCCTAAGTAGAGAGTTCAAAACAATAAGGTGGATCTAAGCCTCTTTTAAAAATAATTTTGACTTTGATCTTTAGGAAATTCCTCAGCTAATCATCTCAGATTCTTACCTTTATTCAGAAAACAATCATGGTCCTAGCTAAAAAAATCCTGCGAAGTTTATGATTATTAATCAGGTTTGCCTTGATGCAAAATGAATTATTAGGGAGCTCGTACCCTAAGAGAAGGTTCTAGGTCATTACATGAATGTAAGCTTCCTACCTGGTCTCAAAAAGGTCTATAAACTACCCAATGACCACTTTACGTGAAGGCAATATAAGGGTACAAGGAATAGTTGGGGTACGGTGTGACCGCCATTATCGAGTAAACATCATAGTTAGATGTTTCACTAGTCTTCACCCCAACTGAAAGTCATAAAACATATTACTACTCCCCACCTAACCTAAAAATAAGTTTATTCACAAAAATTAAAATGCAATAAGACATTAATCCATACCCGATGTACCTATGCATGAATAAGAAGTAAAAAACATGTTAAAATAGTAAAAATACGAGCTAATGTAACATTTCCATATCTAGGATTAAGCAACAATCTCATGTCAACTGATACATAGAGTAATCATATATATGTGTGTGCGTGTGTGCGTGCATACGTGCGTGTGTGGGGGGGGGCGCAAGATGTTCATATTAAATTTTATCAAAATTTTAGTCACTCCTACATCGGGAGGTCCCAAGTTATCGACATTTAACTTATTTACACTTCTAATATTTCATATCTCATAACTCAATCACGACCTAATCATTTTGGGTCTCAATTCCACAAACATCATCGTCATCACAACCATAATATTTATAACATACATTGAACAACAAATATCATTATAGAGGAATAAATGAGATAAACATGTATACATAACACATTCATATGAAATTCAAAGTTAAGATTATCTATTCAAGTTTAAACGTTGATTATAGAAATTAAGTTATATAAAAGTTGTAATATTACAAAATACAAGGGTATACTCCCTAGAACCTAGAAATACAAACATAAGCTAGGATCTACTCATGTCGTGCATGTGATGGTCCTGAAACAAAATACATATTATTGAAACATGAATATCACAATAAATATAACAACACAAATATCCAACAATTTAAAAAGGCAAACATGCATTCATATTCTATTCACTTCTCCCTTCTGGTTTTCATTGGAAACTCTTTCTCATTCAACTACTAAAAACCGTTTTCTTTTCCATTTTCAACCTCCATTCAAGATTTCATAAGATCAACCATGATTATTTCTGCTTAACACATTACTGATACCAATTTCACTGGTATTATCATCACCCCGTAGGAGTCGATGCAAGGAGATCCCCTTTCCCGGGATCATAACATACACTAAATGTATGCTTGCCAATACATAGTGATCCCCTTACCTGAGATCCTAACATACACTAAATGTATGCTAGCCAATACATGTTGATCCCCTTACCCGGGATCCTAAACATACATTAAATGTATGCTAGTCTAAATATGATGATCACCTTACCCGGGATCCTAACATACACTAAATGTATGCTAGTTCACGCCTCATATCACACTTCTCATATTTTCATTGTCAGTGATAATTTCATCACTTAGAAATTCACACAACAACCTTTCACCTCGAATACACATACATTCAGAATACTATCTAAAATCTCGACATCATTACACAACTTTCCTCCTTCCATATAATATCCAACATTCGATAATTCACATTTTACATCAATAACATATTAAATTATGGAATTTAACTAGAAAGTATAGGTGTGGATCACCTACCTGCAATAGAAGCTCTACTCGAGCTCCGCTGCTGCTGCTGCTGCACCACTCCGGTGGTCCCTCTTGCAATCACAAGCTCATCTCGTAAATTTTTCTCATTCAGGGATACATTTTATAATAACCATATCAACAGCTAATATGTCTTTCTTTCAATCATTCCTTTCTTTATATTTGGATCGTTACTGTTTAAATTTTGAACTGTTACTGTTTTGAATCGTTACTCTTTTGAACTTTTACTCTTTCGAACTGTTACTCTTTTTAACCGTTACTTTTTTGAACCGTTACTGTCTGCAGAGCTCGTATTTTGACCTTATCTCAGGTTGGTCGCGTTGGAAAGCTAAGACAAGGCGCTACAAGTCCCTTGAATGAAGGAAAACCCAATTTTGCCCCCAAGACAATCAAAATTGCTCATCAACAAATTAGACTCATTGCCCTATAGGGTCTATCATGACTCGGTCTCGGTTGGTAACCCATAACTGGAGTTCTTTAGCTCCAAATTAAGCAAGACCAATTGCCTAAGTTAGTTAACATCTAAAACTATAATTTCTATGTAGGAACCTGATCCTAATTCCCGCGTCTTTTTACCCCAAATCTCACCGAATGTCGGGAGACAAGCCTGTCCAAATTCGCCACCCCTTCCATTCACACATAACATTCACAAATTATATTTTCTGGGTAAATTTTCATGGTTTCATGCCCCCAATCATATACAACATATGAATTAACTTAATTTTAACATTTATTATTTTTCCCCCAATTCAAGTCTAAGAACCCTAATCTATAATTCAACATCAAGGCATTAATTCATAATCGAATTTGAATGAATTATAAGATCATGTTTAGAACACCTTACCTGGTAAGAATTAAGGTTTTGATCTTCAACCAATTAAAGATTTTCGACTCCCTCCTTCCTTTTTTCTAATGACAGCTAGCCCTCTTTCTTCTCTTCTTGTTCAAATTTTCTTGTTAAATCCTTGCCCACAAGTGTTTATTCCATCTATAAACCCTTAATCTTAGATGTGTTCTTGAAATTTTGGTGTTTCTCTCTTGATTTTGCAAGAATGGATACAAAAACTCCCTCTTTCTTTTTTCTTTTGGTTGCTGCCCTTTTTTGGTAAGGAGAGGAGTATTTATACTTTATAATTTTTATTATTTGTACTTATGCCCCATTTTCTTTAAGTATATTCTTTTTGCCCCTATATTTTTTTCTTCTTATAATCAAGCTATACCTCTTTTCATTTCTTATAACTCCACCTCAGAACTTTTCGTTTAGTTTATTTTATTCAATTAAATCCAACCCTCAACATTACTGGCTTAATTTATAATGTCTCGAATTATTTTGCTCGGAAATTTATATTCAAAATTTCTGAATTCCTGTTTTTATTTAACCCTATGCATGAATGTCTTCACTTTTATTTCTCATGTAGTTAGTTTGCAATTTAAGCAACCTTTATTTTTCCCGGGGTTTACAACTAAAGTTAAACAAACCAAAACAAATAGGCAAATAATCAAACAAGAAAAGCTTAATCCAACCAGACAAGATGTTTCTCAATGGGGTTGATATCTTGTCACGAGGCTCATGACATCGAGAACGGTGGGTCTGCTACTTGAGTGATGGTGAAAAAGGGTTTTGAGTTTAATCATAAAATTATAATTATGAAGTTCAGGAGTCGCCACATAGTATTATGGTTACTAGAAAACCTAATGGTCTACGAGAGTCTAGATAAGAAACTGGTTGTGTAAAGGGAAGACGCATCACCTCCAGTGCACCCTACCTATGATAAGCTGCATTGTTGTTTGATTGTTATTCTAAGTCGTGTTTCTATCTGTTGGTCTTATCTAAGGTTCAAGGTATATCTTTCTTCATAAGAAAGTTTCTACCTTATTGGGTTAAAGCCTAACTATTCTAAGTTCCAAATTTTAACATTGCATTTATTTTTTATCTTTAATATCCGAGTGTATACTCTACAGTGTAGTTTTATACCTCCAAATACTAAAGTTTATAGCTAAATCTTACCACTCCAAATATTAATTAAATAAAATAGTTGTGAAGAGATTTTTGACATTTTGACCAAGGCCTAACGGACAATCATAAACTAGTTTTAATATCCATTTTAAAATATGATAAAAATAATTTTATCTTTTTTTAAAAAAATATGCATGAAACTTTTTTAGGATTTGGTCACATGCACGAAAACAAAATATTTTTTTGTTTTTTTTCTAATTTGATTTTTTTGAAGTTTTTGATTTAAAAAAAAACATTTTAGAGAAAACTGAGTATATTTAATATCGGATCCGTATCTTATAGTGTAAGTCTACAACTTAATATTATGCAAAATTATTGAAAAAATTATGCGGGGAAGCCATAAATATTTTTAAAATGCCATTTGAAAAATTTGAAGTTTTTTTTAAAAAATTTTAAAAATATTATTTTCTAATATTATTTTATTATTAAATATATTGGGCCAAAACGAGTCCAACCTGACTCAATGGGGGTGGGCTGACTGGCAACCCAACAACCTTTTGTTTTTGGTCTGGGCTAGACCCGACCCAACCATCAGGGTTGGGCTGGAACAGGTCCAACTCATTGTTGCTTCTGCTGGTAAAAGCTAGCAATTGGAGGACGTGAATTATTTTACTTGGCATAGGGGTTGGAGCGGCCGTCATTGGTATGGATAAGACCGGTGGAAGTGCTGGTGGCTCACGGTGGAGACTGGAGATGTTGGTGGCCAAGTTGTTGTGGGGCAGGAAGAAGAAGAAGTTTGCGGTGGAAAAGGAGAAACTTGCGGTGGTTGTCCGTATTGCTGGCAAGGAGATGAGTTTGCAAGGATGCTGGGTCATCATCGGTCACGGTGTGGGGGGGTTATGGTGGCTGAAGAAGTCGAAGTTGTGGCGGTGGAGGAGAAAATGAAAAGGCTGGCAATTGAAAAAAAGATTGGGGAGGCTAACTTTTTGTAAACTTTGGACTTGAATTTATCCTTCTTAAATGCCTGGAATCCATCCCTATTTATAGAGGGTGAAAGAGGGGTACTTTGTCTTTATTGTGGACAAATCTTGGCTCTTAATTCAACTAGAAAGGATCTCAACTGTTGGTTCAAAAGTGTCATCATGGTTTGTCAAAGGTTGACAGTTAAAGGTTGTCTGAGTTGGCCATTTTGGGACAACGCCGTGACCACTGTGGTGTTAATTAGCCGGAAAAGACCATACCAGAGTGTAGTTAAATGTCAGACCATTATTGTGGTGTTATTTTATTTTATTTTTATCAAATTTGGTGAAAAAACAAAACATTAAATACGCTTGAAAAGTAGTCACCCGAGTAGCTTTTTCAGAAAAGAAAAAGATGATGATGAACAATAAGCAGACGACGCGTCGTTTGGTCCCTTTTTTTACTATTCAAAACGATGTCATTTTGGACTTTTAAAGGATGTAATTTAGTGGTTTGGCCAAAGTTCAATTTCATCCTCCTTCTTTTAATTTCTTTCAATTGCACCTCTAATTAACCCTAAACTTCCAATTTTATGCAAGTTTGCCCCCACTGAACTTGAATGTCAGCCTTAGATTTCAGCGCCTTTCATTTTGGTCTTTGGTCTGGGGTTTATGCAAATTGACCATTAAATTTTCAATTCTCTTCAATTTCACCCTTGGTTTCAATCAATTAGGTCCCCTGTAACATCATCAAATTATAATGTCATGAAATCTCAAATATTTCTTTACTAATGTGTATTGAATAATATGTCTAAGATTATGAGATTTTATTTTTTAAAAATTTCGACGAAGTTTCCTTTATTTTTGTTGGTACTAAGAGCGTGTTTTGCAGTGTAGTTGCAGGTGCTTTCCAAATAAATTTTCGTGCCAAAATGCATGCCAATGATGTTTTTTCATTTTTTAAAAATCATTTTTGACATCAGCACATCAAAACGATCTAAAACGTACAAACCATATTAAATTTTAGCAAAAAAAAAATTCAAATTTTTTGGGAACGCAGGTTGAACCGCATTCCCAAACACTGCCTAAGTTATCGACAATACTTCTATTATATGTCATTGCAACTTCCATCTTAATCCAATCATCCTGGATCACATCTCATTCATCAAACAATATATCAATACATATAATTATCAATATATTCAAATGTCATAATATCAATTAATAAGTCAACATAAAAGTATTACTAAAACAATTCGAAAGATAAACAAATTTATCACTAAAAAGTAATAAATGTTATCTAACTACATATATGCATTTAGACTACATGAATACAATATTAAGATTAAGAGTCATATTGTATTAAAACATCTAATGTATTCTACTATTTTATATTATAAACTTATCTTATCATTTTGAAAATGATTTAGCCATACTAACAACTATACATATATATAATACATCCATTACATACTACTTGATTTTTACAACACAGAGGTAACACGTCTATTACATACTACACATCTTCTGCTTGATTTTTACAACATAAAAGGTTTTCAAAGAAAATAAAGACATAAATATTATATTCCAAAATGATAATTCATAAACAGAAAACTCCTACATCTAACTATCTACATCACCTCGTGGTGTACCTGTTTCAACAATAACCACATTAATCAATTTACTCAATATCTTAGTCTAGTATTAATTATTTACTCTTAACCTTTGAAATTTAATGCTTCTAACTTCAATCTAACTCAATCAATTAATTTACATAATCTTTTCAAAACTTAAATATCCAGCTAACTCATCTTGATTACCAAATAATTCTAACACTTCCATATAATTACTCAGAAATTTAGTTTTCCTTCCTCGGTTACCAATAAATTTGGTAATTTCCATATGAATTACCCATCATTCGGCGAAGCTCTTTATTAACCAGTAATTCTCTTAATTACCCAAAAAATCTGGCTAACCCATTTCAGCTGCCAAAATTAATCCGGTAATTCCATTTGAATTACCCAGCATCCGGCTAACCTCTTTTGTTAGCCAAATAATAATTTCGGTAATTTCACATGAATTACCAATAATTCTCATAATAATTACTCAATTTATTCCTTTGTTTCATTTTTTTAACATCAAGTAAATAAACAACATAGATATTTAGGGAAAACTAATAATTACAAAATAAGGTGACGAATCACCTACCTTCTGTTCGTGATGACCGAACTCCTCCTGTCTGATAACCAGCTCCAGACACAACTCCTGAATCAATTAAATATCATTATATTATTAGTCCATCAATATTTTTCTTACATGCCGAAACGCAAAGCTCGTAATTTATTTTTATTTATAATTCGTTCTAATAAAAATTCATTCTCAAACATAACATCATTATTTTACATGCAACTACATATTTAAATCAAGTTACTTCTTTTCTTGCTTTATAATTCATCCACCAAATAATCCTTTTATTCTTTATGCCCTCACATCATATTATTTATTTTATTTAAACATATGTAACAACTATATTGAAACACAATCTAAATATCTTGTCTTTATGCTTTCTTTTAATTAGTTCATTTCTCTTTTAAATTGAATTTACTTATTTTTATTTTTATTTTTTCCTCAACTTTAATGTTATTTCTTCATTTAGTCTTTCTTGCATATTTCAAATATCATGATTAAACATAGTTTTCTAAACATTAATATCAAAACTCATTCCTGCACTTTTCTTTAATGTTGCCGAATGTGATGTTCCTTTTTCTCCTCCAAATTTTTCTTTATTTACTTATTATTTCAAAATGGGGATCTTCTTTATTTTTTTATAGAATTATCTTGATCCCATGACCTGAGTCACGGGTTTGGCGGGGATAACCTGAGTTGGCTAAACCCTGATTACTGGGGTAACAAGCTTGTCATTCTAACATGAGTTGACCCAATCTGATTTTTTAAGTCCCTCTTTTACCGAGCTTTATCTTTTCATATTTAATAAGCTAAGAATTAAGTTACATCGTTTATTTTCTTTTGAAAAAAAATCTTCTAAGTTATAGCGAGTATTAATTTTTTTTTTTTGTAAATTGGTTTATCCATTATTGTTGCTTTTTAATTTTATCATTTAATTAAAGTAAAAACAATTTATTTAATGCAATTAGGTCTATAACCCATGTCATAAAAAAAATCAAAATATATATAGGTCTTATAATTCTATGGCATATCATCAAACTGTTATGTTGATAACTTGCACGCCAATTGCTTAACTAAATGTTAGTAATTGAAATAATTTTTAAAAAATATAATATATTATTTATTATTTGACTTTTATTTTAATACTTCATTATATTTTTTTTTACTTTATAATCAATCTAATTTTAGTTAAATGTCAAAATATTTTTTTATTAAAATAAATGTACACATGCATTTTGATGAAAAATGAAGCTCTCATTTTGTTTATCCTTTTTGTCCGTGAAAGAAAAATATGAAACTTTTTTTTATAACATTTGTGAAGTATACCGTTTCAATTTCTAAAAATGTGTTTTAAGAAATTGTAATTTTTTTTTAACAAGTATCATTTTAGAGGTTTACGTGACTCTCCTAAATATTATCTACTATATATTTATAAACAATTCAGATTTATATTTTAAAATTTTATTTTAGTTGAATTAAGATTATTTTACCTACTTTTTAATTAGCAATTACTCCATCATATTTTATATAAAATCATTCAGATCTAAAATAAATATTCAAGTTTATTTATTTTAATTAAAATCACAGCATATTAAATTTGGTGAAAATGTTCAATATATAGTTGAATAACATACTTGCAAAGCATGTGGCAAGAAAACTAGCTTTTTTATAAATAGATGAAGGAAAAAAAACAGAATTTAACCAATTAATTACAGCATGAACAATTTAAATAAAATCTCAAAATAAACCTTAGCTTTGTTTGGGAACGCAAGTTGCATCACACCGCAAGTGCAACTATGTTCCCAAAGAGGTTCGTAGTCACAAACTGAGATCATACAGAATGGAATGAAAGTAAAATCAGAATTATTCAAAAACTAGACCCAACGCCGACATATACATCCCCACATCTGAAGATTCAAAACTCACAGAGCAACTAGACCACAGAGATGACGGCAGCAGATACATCCTCAGGAAATTGTGCAGTAGGTGCTAGCAAGGTTTGCTAACTCATGTCACTCGGCATCAATCCAAGCCATCTAAGATCAAATCCCACTGACAAGGGATGGGATGGACTGAGGGAGGAAGGCTGTTGCACAGCTCATAGTTCAATAAACTCTCTAATGAACCCGGAAAAAAAAAAAAATTATGAATGCGTACCCAAGACAAGTGACTTGAACATGATTTTTTACTGTCCCATGAAAAACCTAACTGCTGCCTATGGGCATGGTTAGTAAAACATATATAGTTGGTTCTGAAGGTCTACAGTCACCCTGACTTTAATATCGATTATAAGATGAACTAGCTTATATTATTAGCAGTTATGATTTATGTGATAGACTGAAGAATCTTTATATAGAGGGAGAAAAACCACTTACATCCCCATCAAACTGTGCAGACAGCCCTTTGGGAACTTAGTTTTGTTGTTATTAAAAAAAAAAGGGTTGTCCACCGAGAAAAATTCCCGGATGTGAAGCTGTATAACACCAATACTTGGAGAATCATTAGCTATTCCTCAAAAAGTTAACACTAGACCAGCTGGGTGATGCTCTAGCATCCCATCTCAGAGTCAAGAACTCTATACTGAAAATCTAGCAGGCTCT
>Ga0325411_1005736_pt1 | contig 13692 bp, 4 predicted proteins | sample PopdelMetagenome_13_FD_206181 | JGI IMG/M metagenome (GOLD analysis project Ga0325411, IMG submission 206181) | Populus deltoides microbial communities from Bellville, Georgia, United States - Xylem-PdIQD-R4 | ecosystem: Host-associated > Plants > Phyllosphere > Stem > Wood/Secondary xylem... | reverse complement strand
CAAAGAATCCATTAGATGCATTTTCCCTCCTAGATTTCCTTTCCTGGATTATAGATTCTTCTGTTTCTGTGCAATATTTCCCCTGTTTCACAGGTCTCTCGGCTACAATAAACTTATGTCCATCTCGGCTTCTTTCAGAAAAGCCTGCCCAAACTGAAGACAACCACGAGTGAGAACTACGACAATTGTATACAAAAGTTTGAATCTTAGTTGTTTTTTGTTTTTTGGTTTGTGAAGGGCTATTCTCTATACTAATTTAGTTCTTGGTGCTATTAGGTTGTCAATACCATTCATTACATGATAATGGTGACATATGCAGCTGAAAGAAAAAAACACAAAGGCATGTGGAATGAAGACGCAAAAGATATTCGTCCATTATGTAATTTGTATTTAAGAAAAAGTTAAATGCGAAAAAGAAATGACAGAATAGAATGTACAGGAAAAAGAGACTTCTCAAATTCTATAATTTGGAATGGATGGGTTCAATATATGACATGAAACTTTTGACACAAATTACAATTACAGTATTCTAACATCTGAGCAATTTTTACTTGTTAAAGGAGACTAAAATCTTGCAAGAAATAAAAAGGGAAAGAAATGTTGTGCATTGATTTCTTCCAAGAGAGCCTGAAAACATTCAAAAAGAAAAATAAAGTACGAAGAGAGTAGAAAATGTCATAAATTTACACTACACAAAAAACCAGAGTCATCAAGCAGGCCTAAAACCTAAAAAACAATCCAAGTGCAAGCATCAATGTCATGCATACCTCCAAAATGATGCAGAACAATAGAAGCTGCAACAGTAACATTTAATGAAGCCGTACCACACCCATACTGTGGAATATAAACAAAAAAATCGCATATCTCACATTCCTTTGTCGAAAGCCCAGTTCCCTGCAACCAAGCCTTATTCAGAAATCCAGAACCACACCATCCATTTCCATAAAAAGCAAGCAACTTTTCCATAGAAACACAGAACAAAAAAAGACCCACAATCATGAATTCAATGATTACCTCGTTACCAAGTAGGAAAGCAGTACTTCTCTTAAAAGGGTGTTCATTAACAGGCAAAGCAGAATCCGTAATCTCCACGCCGCAAATATCACAATCTTTCTCCTAATTAAACAACATAAAACCCTAAACATCAGATATTCGTGATAAAAATCTGGAAAAAGAAACAAGATTTGGAAGAGAGAGAAACTTTGAGGAAGTTGCGGGCATCAGAGAGAGAGTGGAAGTGGCGAAAAGGGAGGTGTGAAGTGGAGCCATGGCTGCCAAAAGAATTGAAGTCTCTGCGGCCAACAAGTATAAGCTCTTTAACGCCAAATGCAGTAGCACTTCTTGCTAGTGTACCCACGTTGTGTCTCTTTGCTATGTTGTGTACCACTACATAGCTTTCTCTTACCATTTCTCCTCCTCTTCTCTGCTTCTCAGTTTCGTGAAGGTTTTTAGGGTTTTGCAATTTTTGCCGGTGCTTGAAACGACAACGTTTGCAACATTACCATTTCATTTCTTTTACCGAGTGATATTCATTTATAAAGTTAATACTATAGCTCGTTAATCTTGAGTTAGTTTGTATTTATTTTAATTAATTTTATAAATTTTAAAATTAATAATTATATAAATTTTTAATGGTTTTAAGAAGATTGAACTTAGACTTGAATTTTTTTTATTCAATATTCTCATATTTTTTTAAAAGATAAAAGTAATCTCATTCAGAGTATTTGATTTAAATATTAATTAAATATTAACTTTACATAAATTAATTAAAAAATAAGATTAAATAATTTAATAAATTAACTCATAAATGGAATGATTTTAATGTTAATTTTTTTCTAATTAAAATTGAAGATCAACATGATTAGGTTTGAGTGGGACCCAATCAAATTAATCATAAGTTTTTTTTTTAATTTTTATCTAAAATAATATCAAATTAAAAACAAATCTTCAAATCTATATTCTAAGTATAGTATAAAGAAAAATATGTATAAAAATGAACCAGACATTATCTTTATTTTATAATGTTTGGATAAATTTATATTTATTTCATCAAACCAAATATAAATCAATCTCGTTCTCGTCATTTCATCTCATTAATTTATGATACTGACTTTTCTCTTCCATCTTGCACTCCGATTAAACTCAACATGTTAGGTGAGAGATAATTGAGGCTGTGTTTTACTTTAATTGAAATTTTATATTTATTTATTTAATTAATATATATATATATATATATATCATAATTTTATATAAATCTATCTTTTCAAACAATAAATGCAACTGTAAGAATTATTACAACAACAGTAATGAAGTGATGGACTGCACTAGTGATGATGAACAGAAGAAGCGCAAGCGCAACCAAAAGGTAGCCGTAAAGCAGGCCCATTACTGTCCCGTTGGATTGCCTCTCTGTCTCAGGTCATCGGAGCACCTCCACTGGCAGCAACTCTTTGCCTCAAAACTCAATTTCCTTCACTCGAGCTGAAATAGCGACTCTATTACTCGTCCAACATTGAGTATTTCAACATTCGCCAATGGATAATTCATATCTTCCAGACTGCCAACTGACAGAAAAGCAGTCAGCAGACGCAACACCAAGGGCATGTAGAAGTCATTTTTCACCTTTATGAAGGAAGAACAAAGTTCACCATTCCCATCAACTTCTTTGGTTTTTCAAGTTAAACATCCCTAGGAAGGTGAAACAATTTCACCCCAACTGTTGCAGGACTTCCATCCACATAGAGGACAAAGCAATTTAGCCTTTTAGCATTTCATTTCAAGCTTTTCTGAGGTGATTTAAACAAGGTAATATTTAGATTTTGATATGAATTTTTTTATTATCTAATTTTAATGCTATCGTGTATAAATTTTAGCTTATTTGTTGGATTGAGTTGATATTTTTACAGGAGTTATTATATATATTGTTTTATATTGGGTTAAAATTTTAAGTTAATCAAAATTTAAAAACAAATTATTTCATATGATCAAAATTATTAAACGAATCTTATTAACTATGTTTGTACGAACCTTTATCTACTGTTTGAACTATATCTAGAGTTACAGAAGGAATTCTGTTAAGATTATAATTGAGTTGGAAAATAGACATTTATACATTTCTGGTGACATATGACAAGCCTGCTAATTCATACAGATAAAGAAGAACGACGCATTTGAAATCAGAACTGAAATTGTTAGGAATGTGTCAAAATTAGAAAAATATTGTTTCCTTGTATATTATGGATTCCAGTCAATACAATGATTCCTAAATGATCTTGGAAGCATGTATAGCAGCTATTGATTTACATATTCTACAAGTATTCCATGTCAAATAAAAAGATATTTATGATAGTAATTATTATCCATAGTTTGCAAGATTTTCGTATTCATTATAGATTGTATGTGGTGGCAAAGAGGTTTGGTATTCTTTCGTAGTTCTTTTTCTTATTTTGTAGGATTTCCTTATTCAAAAGAAAGATTATGAGAGGCTATTTAAAAAAAATATTTATGTCACTTTCCTATCTATGTTTTAGAGTACACTTTCAACTAAACAAGGAAAGAAACTTTAACATTCAAGATAGTATTTTTCAAGCATGGAAAGAGGTTTAATGGACAACACAAAGGGATACTCTTTTATCTACAAGTTTCATATTCGGCTACAAGGGATCCAATGCAAGGAGATACGGTTTTGGTGTTGTTTTGACAACTTGTATAATCTGAATATTTCTTAAGGTTTATTTATTGTTTTAATTAATATTTGAGATAATTATATTTCAGTTTTAAAGTTTTTATTTCTGCTGGGTTTGTTTTGATCCAAAATCAATATTTAAACTTGTTTTAGACATTAGACTTATGCTTAGCTAAGTTTTTAATTAAGACCTATTAGTTTGCAATCCAATTAAAGACCAATAGAGTTATTATCTTAGGACTATATTATGTTTTGTTTTATTACAAGTTTAGGCAAGAACAAGTTAACTTCGAGTTAAAGTTCAATCAAACTTGAATATTCAACTTTCTTGAGAAAGTTATCATGTTTATTGTGGGTTTTCTTACCATGTAATTACAAGCTTCGCTTCATTTTCTTTTATGTTGTAAGAGATTTAAGGGGAAGATCGCAAAATATGGGAAAAGCAATACTGAAGCATAAACATTGCACTGTAAGCCAATTTGAATGTCTTAAACTCTTTCAATAGGTGTGACTCCGACGCATTATTCAACTCAAATGAGTCCCGCAATTGTTGCTCAAAACACTCAGCTCAACTCCATAACAAATTAAGAGCGAGCATATCGCACAGGAATACGCTGCTGTATGGGACCTCTACACGAGGGGCAGTCCTTCATCCCTTGTTTCTCATGGAGCTCATTGCATGTTGTGCAAACCACCAGATGAGCACATGGGAGAAATACTACAGCCATCTCTTCCGAGAGGCACATCACACATTCCCTTTCTCGTTTCACACCTCCTGTCTCAGAGTAGTCATGGAAATCGTTGGCCACTTCTGAGATCCATGGAGTCCTTGACTCCTTTTGAGCCGGACTACTTTTTATATCTGCAAGTCTGCTAGCATAGCTTCCATCAATACCCCTACGAAGTGCTGCAATTTTTGAAGAATCAGTCTTCAGTCTCAATTGGGAGATTTCTTTTTCAAGCTTCTGAATATCATCCTTGTACTTCTGTAAATTGGTTTCTGCTTTCAATTTGATCATGCCCTCCTTGGATTTAGCTGAAGCCTCGATATTTTCTATTTCTTTTCTTAATGAACTGGCCTGCATAAGCAGTTCTTCCTTTGCCTTCTCTTCCTGTCGCCATCTAGCCTGTGATATTTTTCACTTTCAATGAGAAAGGGCCTAGTAATAAAGCATGCACGAATAGAATGTGATGTGTCGAACCAATTTGCCAAGCACACTATATACTTTCCAAAAAATTACATATTAAAACTCCACAATCGAATACAGATGTTTAACATTACACCATCAAGCTTCTGGGAATTATGCTTCAGGGGTAAGATGGTCAGGCAAAGACAAACAAAAATGCTCCCTAAAACACAGACAAACAAAGGATAACGAAATGACAAATAAATAAGACCTCAGTTTAAAGAAAGGGTTTGCAAACCAATTTGAAGGAAAGAACATCTAGAGGAGAATCCAGCAGGACAGTGCTGCCAGAAATAGAAGGATGAGAGACCAAGAAATACAGTTGGAAAGAATCTGCAAACAAAATTTTGATCACTATACACAGTAACCCTGACATTTTTTGGTTAACAAAAATCAACAGGAAGTCTACAAAGGATCAATATATGAAGTCCATCATATATTTACAGCTCTAGTGCCAAAGCATGCAGATGCCAGCAGAGAAGTGTCGTTCATTCTGTTAGCAGCAGTAGCATATATTCTAGCCTAAATCATTACCTCTACATGTGCGCTTACCACATCAACTAGCCTTCTAATAGAAGTAGCCTGATAGTGTATGTCGTACAAATGTCAAGGAACACAACTGCATGTAACACATCACGCATGCCCATGAAAATGCAGTAAAGATTCTCAGACCAGGTATCAACCTAATTGAGCATTGTTCACCATTCCATCCATAATTCTTTTTTCTGAGCAGTGAAACAACCTATATCTCAACCAGCTAAGCTATGAACCACATGGTAAGTTGCAATGTTTTGAAATGGTCAATAAGTTGGCAATGAGAAACCTGTCACTGGCTGCACCACTCAATGATTGATCAAACCCCCCCATGCTACGTAAAATTCAAATGATTAGCGATTGTTACAATATATCCAGCGTGTAGCCTCTGAAAAAAGATGGAGGAAAAGGAAATTGGAGCCAAATTCTCAGAAGCATACCTCATGCTGTTCCTGTATTTGTCTAGCCTGCTCAAGATCCTGTAGTAGCTCTAAAACCTTGTGTCTTTCAGTTGCAAACTCTTCCTGGAGCAGAGCTTTTTGCTTTTCCCATGACTGAAACTTCATTAGTGTTTTCTTCTCCCTCTTTGATACTTCCTGACAGCTTGCAGCTGACTCAACTGCACGTAACTTAGCAGCCTCCATTTCTTGCCTCAAAGCAGCATTCTCCACCTCAAGCCTCTGGACAGCAGAATTGGCTATCTCCACCTGCCCGCTTGCCTTGCACAAAGCATTTTCCATTTCAGTAAGCTTCTTCATGGTGCTTTCCTCCAGAGTTTGCTTCTCTTTCTTAAGCCTTTCAACCTCTTCCTTCTCTTGTCTTAGTGACTTAAGTTCAGCCTTGTCCTTACCCAGCCTTCGAGCAGCCTGCATAACCTTTTGATTTGCCCATTCTGTCCATTCTTGGAGCTGATTTTGTAGTTCCTGTGCCCTTGGAATAAGCTTCATAATCATCTCATCCTTCTTGTCACGGGGGACCCACTGTGTTAGAGACTTGTCATACAATATCCCAGCATAACTAGACATAGGTGCCTCAGCACTGCAGCTAGTAGGCACTAAAGTTGAGTTGCTTTTTGCAGGCAGTGAAAGAGAGAGCTCGGTATCAGCTGCTGATGATGCAGGTGGGGTGGTGACTGTAGGTAGAACTGGAAGGACACTTACTGGGGGTAATGCAGATGAGATATCAGTCTTAGGGATCGAAGAGCTTGTACTAGAAGATACTGAATTAAATGTTACATGGGAAGAGGGATTGCTAGGAAGATTCAGGTTCCTGTTATCTTGAGGCACATCAACTCCCATTGCCTTGCTTAATCTTAATGAAGCATTCTTTATGTTAACAGAAGTAGAGTCTGAAACAGATTTCAATTTTTTATCCAAGATCAAACCACCCAAGCCGCTTAGTTTCCCTGCTCTCGAAGCTTTAGACCCATAAGTCCGATAACTCTTCTCCAAATGAACTGACTTCTGTCGAAGTATGTATTCTCTCTTATTAACACCAGAATGGACCTTCCTACTGACGATAAACTTTTCTTCCAGTATAGTAGATTGAGATGATCCTGCAATGTTGGAGGATTTATCATCGACTGTAGAATTCGATCCCTTATCTGATACCAGTCCATTGACAACAGCAGAGTTCTTAGGTTTTGTATTTTTGGGAACTCCTGTCACATTGGTGCTTGTCTCTGATTGAGAACAAGGATTTGGAAGGTTTAGTTCAGAACATCTAGCTTCTGGTTTCAACTGGGGTTGAGTAGAAACAGATGCGGTCCCATTTGAAGCACCATCAGTAGCAAAGCTGCTCAAGGGATCACCATCCATTGCACAAGCATGAGAAACATTCATGTCACAAATCAACAAGCACCACATTGCATCTCCAGTGCTGAAGAAAGGCCTGACTTCCCGAAGTACACAAACCAATTCTGCCAATACATACCTCCCCAGCTGTTGTAAATCCTCAAAACAGTGCTCTCTTGAAGGTTCAATATCATGACCATTCCTAAGAAGTGCTAAAGTATTATCCACTATATTTGACACGGTGTATTTACACCCATAACAGAGACCAGACCTCAAAATAGCCTTCGTAGCCTCTTCCTCAGTATAACCACAAGCAACAATTTTCTTAATTGCACCCTTAAATATTGCATCCAAATTGCTCAAAACAAGTTCTTCTAGCTGAGATTCTGTAAGATCACTCCAATCAGCATCATGGGATTCCTCTGACTCTACTTCCCCTCTAGGCTGGCTTGGCCCAACCTCAGATGAACCTAAGGCACTAGACAATCCAAGGTCAAGTTTTAACCCATCAGAATGGTATTGGTTTACACCACACAAGTCACAGGCACTGGACTGCCCATGACCTGGGGCGGCTTCAAATTTCTCAGCAGAGAATTCATAACCTGGACACTCATTCTGAGCTGAAGACATAATCTTACTCGGGTCACCCAAAGGTGGATCCGCACGGAACTTCCTCTTATTCCTGCTTCCCTTTTCTTGGATAGACGCCCTTGGCAAAACTTGAATGGGACAACTACTACTACTTGCTTTAGCAACCATTGACGCCATTTTAATCTGTAAATAAACAAAACCAATATCTTTATATCACTCAAACCTTACCGATCATCTATCCGTCAACCGGCGATGCACCCCCCCATTTAATGTATCAAAATCAACAGAAAGAACATTCAAATAATCATAAAAAAAGCAGCTAAATCAAGAATCAATACAAACCAAGCAATCAAAAAATCATTTCTTCACCATTTTATCTCACTAACAAACAATAACCCAAATCAAGAATCGCAAAATCAATCAATAAAAAAGAATTCCCAGATACAAAAACGAAGAAGAAGAAGAAGAAATAATCAATAACCAATGAATTAAAAATAATCCTAGTTGACAAAAACATGATATCTCAACACCAACCATATAAATTTGAGCAGGAAATGGAACAAAACAGCTTAAAATAAAGGAGATTTATCGATTGAGGCAAACATAATTGATATAAATAGATAGATAGATAAAACATCTATAAAAGAAATAAAGATTTGAGACAAGAATGGAATGATCGAGGCGTACCAGAACTGTGAGCTAACATAAAAATCAAAAGGGTATTAAAAATTGGAGACCAATCTCAAAACACCACAGAAATGGCAGAAATATATGTAGCTATTTCTCCTCTCTCTTTTTTAGTTTTTCATAATTGTATTTGTTGCAAATTATGTAGTCCTAGAGTTTTTTTTTTTCTTTTTTTCTCAATAATTAATTTTAACCATACCAACTAACCATGGTTAGCTGTATATAATTAGAGTGTTTTTAATTTAGTTTTTAATAAGCATTATTAAACTCGACTTGATATAAAGATTTAACTCAAATTAGAATAAAAAATTAGATGAAAAATAACACTTTTAAATTTAAAAGAAATAATAATTTGATCAAAATCTAATTAGATTTTAAAAAAAACTAAAACAATTTTATTTTATTTTTTATTTTTTAAATTAAAATAATATTATCATGATTAATTCAGGTTATTTAATTAGTGTGACTTGAATCATAATGTTTTTTAATAAATTTGATTTTGATATATATAAACTAATACTATAATCTTTTGATAAATAATAAGATAAAAAATAATAAAATTACCCTATTTGATTCAAGTTTAAGTTTAATTATTAAACTTTTAAAAAGATAATATAATATAATATATGTTCCATTGATACAATTTTTTTTTTATTTAAATGCAACATAAATATGATAAGATTATTCTAAATATGTGTTGGTGAAGACAACATAAATTAAGTAGATATTATAAATATACAATATTTCTTTTAGAGTGTGGTTGGCCTAACTTTAAATCTATATTTATTAAAAAAAAATAATTACATGTGATTAGGTTAAAATTTACTCAATCTCTTAATTTAACAAGGGCACCTACTCATTCTTAAAAAAAAAATCCAAACATGGCACCTACTCACAAATTGTTGTCTTTTTATCTCTTTTTTATTTTATTTTATTTATTATCATTCCAAATATTCATGCAAGGAAAAGAAAACGGAAATGTCCTATCAAAACGAAAATGTATTTTTAACTCTCGAGAAAAAAAAAAAAAAAAAACAGGAGATTGAATGCATTTCTTTCTTCTCTCTAATTGCTGGTAGCAATTCCATCCACGCTTCAAGTTTGTTGATAACTTATTGGAGTTACACAAAGAAACACCATCTCCTTTTATTTGATTGTGATGTATGTTAAATCATAGTTATTAAGCACGATTTCGACGATATGGTTAAGAGGATTGATCCAAAAAAAAAAATATCTAGGATTTGTTTATTTTTACTAGTGTGGACACTGTAGTTGTTTAATGGTTAGGGTTAGTTATAAGGCGAATCCGTTAACTAACCAATATTAAGAAGAGATAAATATTCAGAATATAAATTGATGTTTCGTTTCCATGATCAGTTCTGATTTCTGTAGATGGATATGTGCTTGTGACCAAGGTTTGTTCTCTTGATAATTTTTTGATTTTATTAAATTTCATTTGATAGTTTTCTGTTTTCTTTTGCTTTAACCTAGATAACGTCCAAACCCCCCCAAATTGCATATCATCTAGCATAAAAATCTGACTTGAATCTTTCTCGTGTGATCGACCCCTTGCTTGCTCTATACTATCTTGTGTGTTGTGCTTAAAGCTTGGGTAATTAATTTGTGCGACCGCGACATCGCAACAGGTGACCTGGTCCAAACTCATGATTCGAGCCTTGGATCGGGTCGACCACTAGGCCGAGTTTAAAAACTCTACTTTTAAGCATAGCTGTGAAATTTAAATCTGCTCAGCTGATCGACTCGAAATTTAGTTGATCTAAGATATTAATTAATCAAAGTTAAAATATAAAAGAAATTTTTTTTTAATCTAATTAAAAATTGACTTGATGATATGATTAATTCAGGTTAAATCTAGTCAAAACCTAGCTTTTAACTCATTGATATTTTTTTTTAAATTGACTAGAAGATATCATTTTGGTTTTTATTTTTAAAATTTTTGTTCAATATAAATATATCCTCCTAACCCGTGATCCAAACATTATACTTGTTACATCTCAGGTTGGATTTTACTTCTATGCTTTTAGGCCATGGATTTGTTTTTGTTGGAAAAGAAAATTGTAATGCTATTAGTCAATATAACAATCATTATAGATTTAATTCGGGTTAAATCTAGTCAAAACCTAACTTTTAACTCATTGATAATTTTTTTTTGAAATTGACTAGAAGATATCGTTTTAGTTTTTATTTTTAAAATTTTTGTTCAATTTAAAAAAATAATTACATGTGGTTAGGTTAAAATTTACTCAATCTCTTAATTTAACAAGGGCACCTACTAATTCTTAAAAAAAAAAAAAATCCAAACATGGCACCTACTCGCAAATTGTTGTCTTTTTATCTCTTTTTTATTTTATTTTATTTTATTATCATTCCAAATATTCATGCAAGGAAAAGAAAACGGAAATGTCCTATCAAAACGAAAATGTATTTTTAACTCTCGAGAAAAAAAAAAAAATAGGAGATTGAATGCATTTCTTTCTTCTCTCTAATTGCTGGTAGCAATTCCATCCACGCTTTAAGTTTGTTGATAACTTATTGGAGTCACACAAAGAACCACCATCTCCTTTTATTTGATTGTGATGCATGTTAAATCATAGTCATTAAGCACGATTTCGACGATATGGTTAAGAGGATTGATCCAAAAAAAAAATCTAGCATCTGTTTATTTTTTTAAATTAATGTGGGTAGCTAACCAGCTAATTGTATTCACTTCGATTAATCCTATAAGTCCTGAAGTTAACCACCATATAAATCTCTACTTGTGATCATCAGAGAATAAACACAAAGCATGACCAATTAAACTACCCTTCAGGGTTGATGATTTATTATCTTATTTAGGCTAGATTTGTAGTTGAACCAAATAAAATATTAGTTGAGTTAGGTTTTAGAAACTCGATTAATTCAATAAATTTTAACGGGTCATTATATAAAAAAATAAAATAAACAAAACATAATCAATTTATTTTAAATGATTGTTTTAGTTTATGGATTAACCTAGTAATCTAATAATGCAGAATCCTTTTTAAGATAGATTTTAAATTGAATCAGATAACTAGCACCGAATATTTAGTTGCATCATTTTTTTTTTCATTATGCTTGCTAGTATGTATTTGATAAAATTTTCGGTGTATGTTTGATAATGTGGTGCACGATACTTTTTAAGAATGATTTCTAATAAAAAAAACATTAAAATGATATTTTTATTTTTATTTTTTGAAATTAACATATCAAAAATATAAAAAAAAACCTAAAAATACATCAATTTAATGTTAAACAAACATTTAATTTGGAATTTAGTTTTCAAACTATGATTTGCATCTAAAATCATGGTTTAAAAAAAAAATCAAATGATACCCTTTCCAAAATCAAGTTCATAAAACTATAGTTCTAAATGGATAATGAAATAATCATAAACTTATTCTTCTTTATTTATTTGACAAATTTAACCATGACAATCAAAAGGTAAAGAGTGTCTCTAATTCATATAGTCGGAGAAACCGAAAAATCACTTATTAATCTTTAATGTTGGTTACCTTAGAGTATTTTTTACCAAATGCAAACATAATTTTAATAAAACTTAATGTAATGATTTAGTGAAAGTAATGAGATAATCATAATTATTAAATCTAGTCCGGCCTAGCATGTTGATATAGAAAATAAAGATTCATAATCTAATTGAATTTGGATTTATAATTAAATTAAATTAAATATTGATTTAGCAAAACTCATTCAATCCAATTAAATTTTTGATGACCTAGTTAATTAAAATAAACCAAATCTACTTTGCCTATAAAAAATAAAATACTATCATTTTAATAAAAATAATTGATATAGCTACCCAAGTCTTTTATTTAGTTGGAGTGCATCCAAGAAATTATATTATTTTTAATTTAAAAATGAGAAAACAACATGATACACGTGAAATCTTCCTTCTACTTTTCAGAACAACATGATAAACATTCCAACTATTTTTCCTTTTCCTTTTAGTTTTTTGCAATCTTTTTAGTTGAATTTGATAGTCGGAAGCATCGGGAAGCAAGTGAAAAATACATGGGAGTGTGAATTGGAAAATGAGACTGCCTGATGAGACTTTGACGCCCCGCCCGGCGTAGCCCCTCCTTACTTGATGGGGTTGAGCCCCCACCTTTCATATGGTAGTAGGTGGGAGTCTAATTTCAACATTTTTAATGGACTCTTAACCATGTTTTTAAAACCTACTCCGGTTTAACATATTAATCTAGGATTGGATTAATCTGAGATTAAAATCGAGTTAAATCTAAAAAAAAATAAGAAAAACAAAAATTCTATTGCAACCTATTAATTATTTATTTTTTTAACTAAAAAGATATCATTTTAATTTATAAAAAAAATTAGGATTGACCCGGGTGACCTGGTCCAAACTCATGACCCGAGCCTTGGACCGGGCCGACCACTAGGCCGAGTTTAAAAGCTCTACTTTTAAGCATAGCTGTGAAATTTAAATCTGCTCGGCTGATCGACTAGAAATTTAGTTGATCTAAGATATTAATTAATCAAAGTTAAAAAATAAAAGAAAATTTTTTTTAATCTAATTAAAAATTGACTTGATGATATGATTAATTCAGGTTAAATCTAGTCAAAACCTAACTTTTAACTCATTGATATTTTTTTTTAAATTGACTAGAAGTTATCGTTTTGGTTTTTATTTTTAAAATTTTTGTTCAATCTAGATATATCCTCCTAACTCGTGATCCAAACATTATACTTATTACATCTCAGGTTGGATTTTACTTCTATGCTTTTAGGCCATGGATTTGTTTTTGTTGGAAAAGAAAATTGTAATGCTATTAGTCAATATAACAATTATTATAGATTTAATTCGGGTTAAATCTAGTCAAAACCTAACTTTTAACTCATTGATATTTTTTTTAAAATTAACTAGAAGATATCGTTTTAGTTTTTATTTTTAAAATTTTTATTCAATTTAGATATATCCTCCTAACATCTGATCCAAACATTATACTTGTTATATCTCGGGTTAGATTTTAGCTTTTAGGCCATGGATTTGTTTTTGTTGGAAAAGAAAATTGTAATGCTATTAGTCAATATAACAATCATTATAGGAATTAAAATGATGTAATTATACTTTGAATTTGATATGGAATTATAAGGGTAACTTATCACCTCCATTAATTGTGTTTGACATAATTTATTCGAT
>Ga0325411_1005733_pt1 | contig 13696 bp, 7 predicted proteins | sample PopdelMetagenome_13_FD_206181 | JGI IMG/M metagenome (GOLD analysis project Ga0325411, IMG submission 206181) | Populus deltoides microbial communities from Bellville, Georgia, United States - Xylem-PdIQD-R4 | ecosystem: Host-associated > Plants > Phyllosphere > Stem > Wood/Secondary xylem... | reverse complement strand
AATCAAATTCTTTAGTCAGTTTAAGTTAATAGTAAGACTCTATGATTTATCTTTCCTATATAAAATCATCAAATTCCATGAGATCCCTCTTTTGCATCACATAAAACCCAATTGATAGAATATATTATGTGAAGAAACAAACATTTACGTAGCATATTATGTCACGCGATGAGGTGAATTCTAATAAATTCATTTGTTTTATAAGAAAAGGAAATTGATGAGAGTTTTAATTGAAAATGTAACAATGTAACAATTTAATAAATGTTTCAAATAACTCATGATTGGTACGGATAATAATCTCTTCGGGCCACAAGTATTATAACAAAGTCTTCAAAGTTCTTACCAAAGCGTAAAGCTTTTTTATTTTTTAATCATAAATAGGATAATTAAGATATTTTAATGACTCATGATTGGTATGTATTATGAATTTTTTAGGCCACAAGTTATGTTGTCAAGTGTTTAAAGTTCTCATCAAAATGTAAAACTCAATATCATAAGTAGAATGATTTAATGTTTCACCATTACGCTTTTTGCTAAAATTAGTTATTAATCTTTTTTCTGCATTAAAACAGTTCTAATATCCCTAAAATATCACGTTCAATCTCAAAAGCTTTAGTAAAATCAGGTAATGATAAGACCCAAAATTAATTTTTCCTTTAATAATTTAAAAGCATGCTCTTATTCTTTGGTTCATTTAAAACCTAGAGATTTCAACTATCCCAGTTAAAGGTGCGTCTAGAGTACTAAAATCCTTAACAAATCTCCTATAAAAACTAGCCAAATTGCAAAAGCTTCTTATCTTAGTAATTGACTTAGGTGTATGCTATTCGTGGATAGCCTTAACATTTTCCTCATCCATCTCAATACTTTTTTGCACTAACAACATATCCAAGAAATACAATATTTTTCTATGCAAAAATCACACCTTTTCATATTAACATAAAAACATTTTTTTTGCAAAACAACCAATACATTCCTTGAATGTTCAACATGTTCCTCTAAATTCTTTTTATAAATCAAAATAAACCACAACAAATTTACGTATAAAATTACACAAAACATGGTTTATTAATCTCATGAAAGTACTAGGTGCATTAATAAGTCCAAAAAGCATAACTAACCACTCATACAAACCATATTTGGTTTTAAAGATAGTTTTCCATTCATCTCTTTCTTCCATTTTTATTTGATGATATCCGCTTTTCAAATTAATATTAGAAAATATACAAGACTCATGCAATTCATCTAACATATCATCAATTATAGAAATTGAGTATTTATACTTTACCTTAATATTATTGATAGCACGCTAATCAATACAAGTCCTCCAAGTCTTATTCTTTTTTGGTACTAATAATATTGGAATTGCACATGGATTCATGCTTTCTTTTATGTACCCTTTCATCATTAGTTCCCCCACTAGCCTTTGGAGTTTCTTTATCCCATCAGGATCACTTCTATAGGCTGATCGATTAAATATAAATGCTTTAGGTACAAGGTTAATATGATGCTTAATTCCCCAAATAGGTGGCAATCTATCAGGATTCTCATTAGAAAAGATGTCCTTAAAATCCTATAATAAAAAAACACAAACACTAGGAAAACAATGAGCAAGGTTATTAGTGTTAAAAATATACCCTCTTATACATAAGTAAAATCGTATTCATGTCAGAAAAATAAGCATTATTAATCTCACTTCCTTTTGCATAAGTTAGAGTAGTTTAATGAAAAAACAAAAAATATGAGCAAAACCTCACACGCATAATAATAATTTTTGAAATCAATGTGTACCCCCTAAAAAAACTTAAATATCACTATTTATAATAGGTAAAAATTCCTAAAAAAACTGAAAAAAATAATAAAAGAGTTCCAAATAAAATAAAAAAGAATCCCAAATTAATTAGAAAACTAATATGATTCCCTCATTGTAGCTTCTAACCTTATCAGAAGGTATTTTCAAAGTCCGATTATCCTAAAATTTTAAACCAGTATATAAGAAGACCTTTAGAAACGTTTGATAAAATTTCAACTCGATCCAATGGTTAAAGAACAAATTATGTTTGTTAGATTAAACAGTGTGTTAGGAAAAATAAGCCTAAAATTATCTCTAATTCTTAAATTAATTAGCTCACCATTGAAAAATAATTAGGCCCATGTTGTTAATAGATTATCCCCCTCTTGCACATAGATTAAATTGATTAGGATCTAATAATCACTTGTTGAAAATAAAGCCTCCTTAAAATTCTATGCATTCATTTTTCACACATCTAGCTATCATATTTTTTTTCTTTTTATATCTTTTTAAAAAATCATACAATATCTAGATTAAAGCTAACTAAGCATAAAACACCATTTTAAACTTGTGTTCATAAATTTTAAAATAAAAGAGCACTATTTTACACTATTTTTGACATAAACCTCAAATAAAGAAAAAAAAAGGAAAAGGATAATGACTTACCTTAAGAATGGTTTGAGGTGTTGTGGAGGCTTCCGGTGGCTCCTATGGTGAATGGCTAGTACAGAAAAGGATTATGGTGGTTTTCTCTCTCTAGAATAAGGTTACTTTTATCTCCTTGGTTAGTGTCTTTTTTTCTATGCTTTCTTCTCCATTTTCTTCTTCTTTTGCTCATTTATACCCTCTGGAATTCTTTGGTCGAATGAACTAGTTTGGTGACCTAAAAAACAAATCTTTCCCTTTTCCTCACAATTCAGGCTTTTGATGTTTTGGTGTGATTTTCGCTATTTTTTCTTTCAATTACTCTTCCACATAAGGGAAAAAGACAACCCTAAAGGTTTCTTTAAATGAGCATCATTTTGGCGCTTTTTGCTAATTGTTTTTCACTTTTTTTTAGGTTAAAAATTTTCTAATTGTGGGGAAACCTCTCAAAGTAAAATGAGAGAGGGACATGGTGAAAAGGGAAAAGGTTAAAATTTGATGGTAAGGGATGATTAGATTTGGGAAAGAGGGTTGGAATAAGAAGGGGAAGAGGTTGGAGGAAGGGGAAGATGGACCGTCATGGGAAATAAAAAGTTCTGTATTATTTTGCAGCTTATTTGTGTCTTGTTATCAAATGTCTAAATTGGTTTTCCAAGTGGTTTCATCTTATAGGATTGTTATTGCCATAAAAGATGGCTTTTTAAGTAAAGATGCCATAAAAGATGGCTTTTTAAGCAAAGAATGGATATCAAATTATAGACAAGCAGTCGATTGATGTTTAGCTAAGATAGAAATGAGTTGGTCATTTAAGGCTCGAAAAACTTAGAAAATAAAATTTTATCATTATGCCTTATAGGGAAACTTTGGATTAAAAGATATTTTAATTGTAAGGATTTCATATGGACCATAATCATGAATTAGAATCCTAAAAATAAGTACAAAGTTTCTATAATTGGTAATAATCTTTTTCTTTTTTTTCCAATTCTCCAATGAGAAATATCTAATCTCATTTCCATTAAAACCCTGATTAGTGAGATTTACAACAATTCTCTACGAGAATGATTGTATAATCTTCCTAACCAAACTCTTCTTAAAGTGAAACAAGTAATGAAAAGTTACATTCGAGTAAAAAAACGAGCATGACCAGACGATGACACTCACGGTTTAAATAATAGAGAGAAAAAATCTTTTTAGTGTCATCAGTCTCTTACAACCATAGAGCATAAAGGAACCTAAAAGGATCCATTTATAATTAACTAATATTTTTGAAGCTCATAACCACCACTCATAATGAGGTGTTGACTTTTATCAAGGGAAAAGAATTTGTGGAATATATTTTCTTATTAAAACCAATGTGAACACATGAAATCTTAATGAATTTTGTCTCATTCATTACAATAACAAGCATGATACTGAGAATTGTTATGTCTTAAAAAATAAAATAGAAAGATTAATCACCAGGGATTAACTCTAATAGTTTACAAGGAAGTAAACACAACTTGAGTAAAAAAGAAAAGAGGTCATCACACCCTACGGTGTGTTGCCCAAGATCATATAATTTTTAGGAATTGTAACTCCATTTACATAAGAAAATCTTTTGAATACTTTTCAATGAAAAAAACAACATTATCTCTCTAATTGTCCATATGATCTTCACCATGGTAATACTTATTTACATACTTTCAAACAAAATCTAGAAATTCTCAATACAAAATCTACATATCTTCATTCAATAAGCTCCTCGAAACTATATTAATCATAGGATTTTGTCCTCAAAATTCTTCATAAAAATGATCTCCGTAAAAAATCTCCATAAGTCTCTATTAAAAATATTCTTCATATCTACATTCTTAATTTGAAAATAAAAAGAGTCTTTGAAATGCAAACATTTTCTAATATTGATGGTTCAACTAATGATGGAAGCCTAATTGGGCCCAAAATAAAGAAGGAGAATGAGAAGAAGAGAAGGGGAAAACAAAAAAAATAACATACGCAAATCTAAGAAAGCCTAACTGAGCTTGTATAAAAGCCCAACCAAGTCTTTTTCTTGACCCAACTGAACCCAAAAACAAAGGAAAGAGAGGCAAAGAGAAGGTTGGTGCACTCAAGAAAGAAGGGTGAAAAAAATTTAGATGCGGAAATCGAGGAGACGAGGAAGAAAAGAAAAGGAAAGGAAAGGAAAGGAAAAAAAAAGAACGGGCCATTGAAGTGCCACCATGACTCCACCGTACGTACACGTTCCATATAATAAAAAAAAGCTCGTTGAGATAATTACAACAACATCAAGAAATGACACCAATAGAGCTCGTTGGCATCCATGTTGAGATCTTTTTTCCCTCCATTTCCATTCTAGTTCCTAATTCTTCACAACTCTAAAATTATATGCCTATTTAAGCCTGCCTAACCCAATAAGGGGGAGTATAAAATAAGAAAAGGAAAGAAATATGAAAATGGCCCAACCAGACCCGGAATATAACCTAAGCAAACCCGGCAAGGGAGAGAAGAAGAAAAGGAGGAAAAATATTTCCATGCCCATACCAAAAACTCCTTGTATCCAAGGAAGGATGATGCTAAGGTAGTGAAGCGTCAGAATAAGTAACTAGGTCTTCCTGCTATTATTGGCTAGTTAAAAAAGCTTGTGTTCTCCTTCAATTCGGGATAAAGTTTGCAAGAAGTTAAAAGGACGGAAAGAGAAGACACGATCGATGGAAATGAGATTTTGATCAAGGAGATGGCTCAATCCATTTAGACATGCATAATGAGTTGTTTTCAGTTTGAAAACCTCTATTCCATGAAATTGGAAGCTGTCATTGCTAGCTTTTTGCTGGGAACAAAAAGGAATGAACGGAAGTTGCTTTGGATGAACTGGTTTAGATTATGTCAAGCATAGCGGACTGGAGTATGGAGTTTAGAGACTTCCATTGTTTTTATCTTGTAATGCTGGCAAAACAAGGTTAGCTGGTCATTCTAAATAAATCTTCCTAAATATAAATGTATAAAAAAACATACTATTCCATACTATATATATATATATATACACACACAGAGAGAGAGAGAGAGAGAGAGAGAGAGAGTTTCTTAGTGCTACTTTTGACGTTAAAATACAAGAAGTATTTCACCTTTGGTAATAAAAAAAAAATCCAAATGATTTAAAATACAAAGTTGACTAATAAGCTTGCTATGCAAATCCATCCGTCATAAAATAAGATAATGGGAAGAAATTACTAACGGTGGCAAAGGGCGTTAAATAAAGCAGGCTCACGGAGGAGGAATGCGCAACATGTCGTAATAATTTCTTAAACCAAGAAAACAGAAAGATCTCTCTCTCTCTCTTCTTTCTTTCTTTCTTTCTTTCTCTCACGAGTGCAGCATCGTAGCAGCAAAGAATGGACACTCTGCTGCGTAACAGAGGTGTCTTCAGGGTTTCAGTATGTGGGCAAGAGGAGTTAGAGCAGCTGTCAAGAGACGGTAGCCATTACAGTCTCTCGACAGGGATTTTGCCTTCACTCGGTGCAAGGAGTAACCGAAGAGTTAAGCTCAATAGGTTCATTATATCGCCTTATGACCGTCGTTACAGGTGATCATGTCTCCTGAAATCTTGTTTTCTTTCTTGGTCCCAAGACTTTGATTGGTTTTTTTCTTCTTCCTTCTTGTTAGCCATGTATATACTCCAATGATGTTTGTTGGTTTTTACTCCAACTTGCTAGTTTATTTGTTTTTATACAAGGAGATGTGGAAAACAACGCCGTTGATTGGTCTGGTAACATTTTGTGAATGGCTACTGCTGCTAGGGAGGAGTGGTTTAATTAAAGTTTCTTTTGCTTTTGTTTGTCACTCTTTTTTATAATGATTTCTTCCCCGCTTCCTCCCAGGCCTCTTGGGACTTTTCTTGCCTTCTTTTTTTTTGTTTCCCTTTCTTACTCCTACTTTTTTCGGTAAATTAATTTTCTTTTCATGTATGTTGTTGTTTTACCAATTACCACAACTTCTTGTTTAGAATCTCGAGTCCAGGCTTTTGGGCCTGTTTCTTGCTTAGGTTCCTGGCGGCCAAGTATCCTCCTTGCCCTTGGTTCTCTATGGAAACAGAAGATTACCCTTCCATTTTAGCCGTTGATTTTGTGATAATGGTGATCTGGGTTTGGAATTGTATTCCAAAAGTGGCAGATCCTATTAAATAGCATTAGATTAGAATTCTTCTGTTGAATTGTCAGACTAAATTAAAGGTGTTCTGGCCCTGAAAATCTTAGTGTTTGACTTGTATAGTGAACAGCATTCGCAACCACCTTTTGCTTTACCCAATTTTCAAGTTCTTTGAATTCTTCTACATTTTCATGTCTGGAAATGGAAGGAGGATTTTGAAAGCTAATTTAAATGCATTCACCATTGTTAGAGGAAAATCAGAAACTTCTTATCATTTTAAATGTATTCAGCTCTACAGACAGTCAACAATTTGCTGCCAGGTTTTGGTTTGTTACTTGACCTTTTAGTTTGTTTAAAATCTCTTGATATTGAAGCGGATTTGCCATGTGATCGTGCAAAATGGCGCAAATGGATCCATATAGCTCACCCCAACTAGTTTGGGGATGAGGCTTGGTTGTTGTTGTTGTTGATGTATGGGGTAGTAGTATATATATTGAGAAAGCATTACAAACAGCAGAAAGGACAAAAAAGAAAACAACTCATTTGATTGCTAAACAATCAGCCTAAGCTTTAAAATGGTTGATCTTGCAGAATTTGGGAGACATTTCTCGTTCTTCTGGTCATCTATACAGCTTGGGTATCACCTTTCGAATTTGGCTTTCTCAAACAACCACAGAGCCCGCTCTCCATCTGTGATAACGTTGTCAATGGATTCTTTGCTGTGGATATTGTTCTAACCTTCTTTGTGGCTTACCTTGACAAAGCCACCTACCTACTCAATGATGATCACAAGAAGATTGCTTGGAAGTATGCATCTTCTTGGTTGGCTTTGGATATCATATCCACAATCCCAACGGAACTAGCACGGAAGATCTCCCCCAAACCATTACAGTCCTATGGCTTCTTCAACATGCTTCGCCTTTGGCGTCTCCGAAGAGTTAGTGCCCTATTTTCTAGGTAAATAGTTTTTCCTCAGCTAATTAGCCTTCTAAATAAAAAAAGGAAAAAAAATCATATTTTTGGCTCGATATTTTTATTTAGCTCCTCTATGAAACGTCCGGTTTGTTTTGATGACTCCCTTAAATGTTTCTTTCAATAGATTGGAGAAAGATAGGAACTATAACTATTTTGGGGTTCGATGTGCTAAACTTTTATGTGTAAGTGTTCCAAGATAAGATTAAGATTGATATGAATGAAAATGTATTCTTTCTAGAAAATGCTATGATTTATCAGGATTTCTATTCTCCCTGTAGGTCACTCTTTTTGCAGTACACTCTGCTGGATGCTTCTATTATCTTATTGCTGCACGCTATCATGATCCACATAACACCTGGATTGGAGCAGCCCTAGGAGACAATTTCCTAGAGCAGGGTATATGGAGAAGATACGTGACTTCCATTTACTGGTCTATCACTACTCTAACAACTGTGGGCTATGGTGATTTGCATCCTGTGAACACAAGGGAGATGATATTTGACATCTTCTACATGCTCTTCAACCTTGGATTGACAGCATATTTGATTGGAAACATGACGAACTTGGTTGTGCATGGGACTAGTCGAACTAGAAGATTTGTGAGTAATTATTACTTGTTGATTTAGTTCAATAGTGTAATGGATTTACATATAAAAATTCTGACTTTTTATTATTTATAATCACGACCGACCTTGTAAATTCAAACTTCCAGAGAGATACCGTACAATCTGCTTCAAGTTTTGCTCAGAGGAACAAGCTGCCTCCTCGCCTACAAGATCAGATGCTTGCACATTTGTGCTTGAAGTTCAAGACAGATTCAGAGGGACTGCAGCAGCAAGAGACTCTTGATTTCCTTCCAAAAGCCATTCGGTCAAGCATTTCACATTATCTATTCTACTCTCTTGTGGAAAAGGTCTACTTGTTTCAGGGGGTTTCAAATGACTTGCTTTTCCAGTTGGTAAGTCACTAAAGCATCCATAACGTCTTACTCTTGATTGTTTCTCCATTTGCTTTCTTTTCTTCTTTATCTGTACATTTATGTAGGATTTTTGTTTCTATCATTGAATTTTAAAGGTCTCTGAGATGGAAGCAGAGTATTTTCCTCCCAATGAAGACGTGATCTTGCAGAATGAAGCACCAACAGACTTTTATATACTTGTTACTGGTGCTGTGGTAAAAATCAACTCTTTTGCTTGGACTGGATTGTTCCATATTTTATGTTTGTGATTGTGGAGTTAAAAAGAGGCTCAGTCTGTTGATTTTATCAGCATATTTACCGAATAGCATTTTCATGCAGTCAAATTTGCTACATATGATTCAATAATTCAGTTAATTTTTATTGCAGGAAGTACTTGCTATGAAAACTGAAGGGGAACAGGCAAGTTTTATCCCTGAAACACACATAGAATGACGCGTAACTTAAAACGAAATGCTCATGACAAGAATTTTCTAGGTATACAATTAAATGATTGCTGAAATTATGCTGGATGGATTCAGGTTGTTGGTGGGGCAAAAACCGGTGATGTTTGCGGTGAAATTGGAGTACTTTGTTACAGGCCACAGCTCTTCACAGTGCGAACCAAGAGATTGAGCCAACTACTACGAATGAACCGTACTTCATTCTTGAATATTGTTCAGGCAAATGTTGGTGACGGGACCATAATCATGAATAATCTCCTTCAGGTCCGCGTAAACTCATTTAACTTGCTGATAGTTTGTACATCTGCACAACATAGATCTATCTTCTTACACATGGAGCTCTCCGTAGCATTAATTTGTATTAGCATCAGAAACTTTCCCTTAATTATAAATTTTAAAATTTTATCATAATTGCAACACAGGATTTCAAGAAAATCAAAATCTTTTCCAGATGTTGAATATAAAATCTGTAATAATATTTTACATCAAGCATAATTAGGTTGCTCTCTATTCTTTGTGGTGCAGTATTTGAAAGAACAGAAGGACCCAGTTATGGAGGGAGTATTTCTGGAAACAACCACTATGCTAGCTCATGGTAGAATGGAACTACCTCTCAGTCTGTGCATTGCAGCCCTAAGGGGAGATGATTTGTTGTTGCATCAGTTGTTGAAACGGGGACTGGATCCAAACGAAGCAGACCACAATGGGAGGTCAGCACTGGTATGTAAAGTTTAACTTTGCTTCTCTCTACAACACAAATGATGCTATTCCTTCTAATCTATGTACATTAGCATATAGCAGCGTCCAAAGGAAGTGAAAACTGTGTGCTACTTCTACTGGATTATGGAGTAGATCCTAACTGCCGAGGTATCTTCTATTCTATTGCCATAACCATCATGATCGGAGAAATTTTAGTTGGAGTCATTTGCCATACCATTAAACTCGTAGACTATTTTTATTGATCTATAACTGCAAACATTGAAGTTATATCCTCTGTAGCTTATGACACCATGCCTGTTTATAGTTGTTTAGTTAATTTGCAACTATACATGTAGACGCATAGTCACATGCACACGGCACACGCCCAACAAGTTATATATGAGGTTGAAATTGATGATATAGTAGGTTTCGGTTATAAATGGAGGCATGCTTGCCAGTCGCCTGTCACGCCTGTTTATAAATCATTTTTAGCTCAAAGCCCTAATTTGGCTAGTTGACGTCTCATTCTCCTTTAGTTTAAATTAATAATGCAAAAACCTGACGGCCTGCTAGTTGTGGATAAATATATTGAAGGTTAACAAGTCAATTATCCAGACTTGTTCATTCTTCTTTCAAGGGAAAAAAAAAAGATATAAATTAGTGGTGCATGTATACTTGTTGACTTCTCTTATTATATTGTTCAAATTAATTTCTTGCAAAATGAGGTCACCTCGTTTGACATGGGTCGACGACTACCATGTAATTAAGACACAACTGGGCAATTTTCTAAGCGTGGCCTCTTTAGTCAACTGTCGTTGGAGTTGTTCAGTTGATGTCAGAAGCTTGCCTTTTGAATGTGGCGAATAATTTGCTTAATACTTTGACATAACTCCTAAAACATTATCTTTCTGATAAGGATCTTCTCATCAGAGCATTAAACGATCGACAAATAAAGAAGTTTATATTAGGGTATCTGTTATTACATAATTTGAATTCCTCATTAAACGTTAATCACTCTGAAATATTTGTGATTGAAGAGTGATTGATTCAAATAATTTCAAGTGATGTAATTATTTGGAGGTGCATGCAGACTCAGAAGGAAATGTACCATTGTGGGAGGCAATGCTGGGAGGTCATGAATCACTGACCAAACTTCTGATAGAAAATGGTGCCAGCATACATCATGGAGAAGTGGGCCATTTTGCTTGCACTGCTGCAGAGCTAAACAACTTGAACTTGCTCGAGGAAATTGTTCAATATGGAGGAGATGTGACAATTCCCAGGGACAATGGGACCACAGCACTACACGTAGCAGTTAGTGAAGACAATACCGAATTAGTGAGATTCCTCTTGGATCAAGGTGCTGATATTGACAAACCAGATGGCCATGGTTGGACTCCAAGGAATCTAGCTGACCAACAAGGGCACGAAGAAATAAAATTGATTTTCCAAACTCGTAAAGAGGCCAAAAAGCAAGTTGCCATTCCTGAGAAGCAGGCACATGGAACTCGATTCCTTGAGAGATTTACAAGTGAGCCAGCAATTCGGCCAGTGTCCCAAAAAGGTTCATTCCCAGCTACAGACGGATCATTGAGCCAAACCCGTCCGAGGCGAAGAATTAATAATTTTCACAACTCCCTCTTTGGGACGATGTCAGCTGCCCACAAGGGGGAGAAGGACTTGCTGTCCCAAAACAGTCATAATAATCATGGAACTAGTCATGCTAGAGTGACAATTAGTTGCCCCGAAAAGGGGGAAGTTGCAGGAAAGCTTGTCCTACTTCCAAATAGCTATCGGGCATTGCTTGAGATGGGTTCTAAGAAATTTAGGATCTCACCTGCCAAAGTAATGAGGAAGGATAGGGCTGAGATTGATGCCATTGAGTTGATTAGAGACGGTGATCATCTTATGTTTGTCGCTGATGGAAGGCAACAGACTAGCAACTAATGTATACTTTTGCACCGACAGGTGTCTTCTCCACGTGTTTTTTTTTTCCTGGAAATTTTAGCAGCACCCCATGCAGTTGCAGTGGATCCAAAGATGGATCTTGTTCTTGACTGAAAACTAAGCATGAGAAATGATAGAAAACAAAAGATAGTTAGTTGCGTTGTCAAAAGCCGAATCAAAGGCGATGTCTATGTACAAGGTACGTGCATCAGTACCTTCGTTGACTCTGTTTCAACCGGATGTTTCGAAGAATCGAGGGTGCTTTAAATTTCTTGTCTTTTTTTAATACACTGCATAGCAAAATTTATCCTATCATTTCAAGATCCATGTCATTATTATTCATATTTTGTTACAAATATATTTACATTTTCTGTAAAATCATTGCGAATAGTTTTAGATTATATTGTAATTGTAAGTTTTCAGATAATCATGAAACTTCAAACAACATGCGGTAATTTAGATTGATATGTTATGTTGTAATAGAATGCACTCTTCAACATCAATCATTTTGTTGTAAGAGGAAGATTACAGTGATATATCTATCCTACCAAATTTCATAATTAACACTTTTATATGAGTAATTTCACAAAATAGTTTGTTAAATTTAATTAAATTTTATAATAAAACCACGTTATTTGAACACAATTGAAATAAATGCTCAAGTGAAAAAAATTAATTATCGTTCACCGCAAAATAAAAGAAAGCGAGTTAAAATCAATCATGTATTAAAAAAATCAACTAAGCTAAAAAAATCCTTGATCGACTTGAAGGAATAATTGACCAAAAATCACAATCATCCAAAACAAATGATTTGACCAGCCTTTGTTTAATCATAATATAGTGATATGATTCAGCTTTGTGATACGATCCAAGTAAGGTCAGATTCAGATTTTAGCATAAAATTTTCTACTGTTCAGTTTTACACTATTGAACATAACTCTAAATCCAACTATTGGATCGAGCATAAACTTTACCATAAGATTCCAGAGGTATTAGTATATATTGGAGTAAATTTTTAGGTTAATCGGAGTTCAGAAATGACTTGCAATATAGGTCAAAACAGGCTGTACAAATTTTGTTATTTACTTCCTTTTGACTTGTGCACCTCCTATTTGGTAAAAATTCTTTTTCTAAAAGGATGTGGTTCCTTGTTTTGGGAATTTTCTAGTTCCACAATAATGATTTTCAAGGGTAGCAACGATTCATTAATGTTCCAGAACTCATATCTTACAAGGATTCCTTATTATCCTAACTACATAAGAAAAGAAGGTCTGGTGATATTTAATGACAGATTAATTATTGTTATTATTTTCTTTCATGTTTGGGTTTAATTAAAACTTTGTTTTGAGATAGGATTTAAAGCTTGTTTGGATCAGGTTATGGGCTTTTCAATTGAGGGTTTTTGAGTCTGTTTTGTATGCGGGTCAGTTTAGCCCACAAAGGTAGATCCATTAGGGTTAATTTTTCAAGAACTATTTAAACTCATGTAACCAAAATTTCTGCAGCCATTGATTGATGAATATTACTTCTGAATTTTTCAGTTTTAACGTGTGAGAATGATTCTTCAGTTCTTAAACAAATTGAATCTAACTTATCGAAAATTAACTGACTTCGTGACATCATTCTACTTCATTCCAATAGTGCTGGTGTTTTTAGGCAAGTTTCCATTGTGTCACACTCCTATCAAACCTTTTTCGGCTTTCCTGGATCACATCTTAATCTAGATTGTGGGTTGCATGACCACGTGATCATAAAGTTCGCATCATATAATATAGTCTTATTTAGAGTATGAGTCTTGAATAAAATACCTAATCATAAATTGAAGATTATCCTAGGATTTACTTGTATCAATAAAAATGAATCCAGCTTGTATTATGATTTAATAAACAAATAAACATATCTAGACTGATATCAATATATGTAATATATATGTACAAGATTGGAATTACTTGTATAAATAAAATTCACACGGTTTTATATCAACCAATGGCAGACGTGTACCATGATAGGTCTTCATTGTCTAATTCACCACTACTACGCCACAGAACTGCACATGGACACACCCTTGCATTTCCGTGT
>Ga0325411_1005732_pt1 | contig 13699 bp, 7 predicted proteins | sample PopdelMetagenome_13_FD_206181 | JGI IMG/M metagenome (GOLD analysis project Ga0325411, IMG submission 206181) | Populus deltoides microbial communities from Bellville, Georgia, United States - Xylem-PdIQD-R4 | ecosystem: Host-associated > Plants > Phyllosphere > Stem > Wood/Secondary xylem... | reverse complement strand
CATTAGATTTAAGTATTATGTTTAAATCCATGCGTGTAGCGAATCTAGCTATGTCGGGCGTGCAATGCTAAAAATCCTCTGAAAATTCACGGGCTCGACACCTTTGGATAACACACGACAAGCCCACCCTGTTGGCCTCGTAGTGCGTTAGGCTAAACTATTGGGCTTGACATGTGCTAGACCTAGATGATGTCTGGACCTTGCGTGTTGCCGGGCCCAAGTGCGTTAGACCAAATTTTTTTGGTATGGTTTTGGACAAATCCGACAACTTTGGGGTCTAAATTTGACCAAACCTCACAACACCTAGGTTTGTCTACTGCTAGATCTCGCGCTCTTTTATGGGGACGTGTTTAATAATGGTGTGTATCAGCCTAATATGCCCGAGAATATGAGTATAATTTTCTTGACCTCTATAGTATTTTAAAAATATATATATAAAAATATATTGATAAAATCTTGTTCATCAATACCTCATCTTTTTTATTCAAGTAATAATATCATTTATGTAAAGCTAGTCAAACATGTTAATGTGAACAAAGAAAAAAAAAATCCCTTAAACAATTATATAAAGTTTGGAGCTCTTCAAAATAAAGTTGGATTTTTAATTTATGTTGTTTTATTGAAAAAAAATTGCAAAAAAGATGATTTAATAATCTAATAGTAACATTGATGTAAAGCTAGTCAAACATGTTAACGTGAACAAAGGAAAAATTAAAAAAAAAATCCCTAAACAATAATATAAAGCTTGGAGCTCTTCAAAATAAAGTTGGATTTTTAATTTGTTTTGTTTTATTGAAAACAAATTTGAAAAAAGATGATTTAATAATCTAATAATCATTCGGAACAAGTCCAAGACTTTGGTTACGAGATATTGCTGACTATTTCACCGGTCATAAAAGTTTGTTTTTGGACATATCGATGTCGCTGGTAAGGAATTTGAAACTTGCAAGAGCACATAGGGCCCGAGATCTTTCGCAACTAGTAGTGAAATAGAAACTAGATTCAATTAGTAAAAAAATCTTCTATGTTATTTAATCTCTCGTGTGTAAGAAATTATTTGCAAAATTGATCATAAATAGGTAGGATCCGAATCAAACACACCCTTTAAGCTCGAGATCGAAGATAAGCAGCTCCGCTCGAGTCATGGTTTAATGAACTTGCCATCTACATCCTTTCTTCTAGACTTTTGACCGTTTTGCTGATCACCACCCACCGGGTCTACTTCTTGGACCCTCATGCTGCGTGGTGGCTGGTCAATGAAAAAAAAAAAAATGATTGGATGCAGAGAAATTGAGCACCTCAAAGTCAAGGAAAGCGACTAAAATGAATTTGTTGGGTGGTTTACGTGGACTGCGTCCAGAGGAACTAGATTGTTGTTACGTGCTTCGATGCAGGCCGAGTCGATTTATTTCGTAACTTATTAAAGTGCTGTCATCGTGGTCAAATTAGCATTATAAACTTGTGATGGCAGGATATTCTTGTAAAAAAATATACAGACAAAAAATATAATATTTAATAAATTAAAAGTTGTTGGCCAAAATTAAAAATATTTAAAAACAAGTCAGCTCGGAAAACCTACTTAGAAGCCTTTAGAAGCCTGTCTGTCTGAATAGTTTGTAAGCGAATAAAAAAACAAAAAAATATTTATTTTATATTAAAAATAAATATAAGTTTTTATTGTGTAATAAATTAAGTAATGATGGAAGAACTTTTCTAATGGGTTTTTTAATGTTATTATATAAATATTTATAATATCAAAAAATAAAACTTAAAACTTAATATGCAGTGAGATTAATTCATCTTTAAATTAATTTTTATAATTAGTTATGATATTTGTGATTATTAAAATAAAACTGAATAACAACTATTCAGTTTAATTTAAAGTATAATTTTTTCATCAATATTTATATAGTTATATTAATAATTATACCATTTTATTTTTATATTTCAAGTCTATTAAAAACTTGTTATTATATAGAAAGCAAGATAGAATAAAAAAACACATTTTATTTTTTTGATTTTATTTTTTTATTATTTAAAAGTTTAAATGACTTAATTGTATTATGAAAGTGTTATCCGTGCGTGGGATAAGAATTGTAAATACTGTAAATATGAGAGATAGATACTATCCTCCACATTTCTAAAAGTCTTGGTGTCTCCTTCGTCTGATCCTGGCTGCCTTCCGGCGACATGGAACTCGAACTCTTTCGCATTCATTTCTCTCTTCCAAAACCTCTGGCGGTAAAACCCTGCAAAAAAAAAAAAAAAAAAAACCCGTAATTTATAGATTTCAGGTGGGGAGGGTGGAGATAGCTCCATTATAAACCAGCAGAATATTTGAAAGCCCAGTCGAGTTACTTACACACCCAATAGCCCAAACCGCAAAGCCCAATAACTAACTTTAAAATCCATCAATTTTATTTGATTTGGGTTTAACCTCAATTTGCCCCCTAACTTACGTTATTTATCAATCAAATACTAAAACTAAATATTCTAGCAATCACCCCCCTATATTGATTGTACTTATGTTTCTAAGGGAAATTACCAGCTAAAATTCCAACGAATTAGTTTCATACATCAGAAAGAGCCCCAAAAAATAAATATAAAACCATATTAGGGATACAAAATACCATCAAATGACTCGATATTTAAGTTTATCATAAGGTTTTTAAGAGAAATTTATCAGTTTCCTTTTCAAGATCCAAACCGATTTCCTATAAATTGAGCGGGTGATTTCCCTCGAAAATGCAAGATCAAACTTTTCTTTAGGGGATGATAGCTGTCAAGTTGAAACATGAAGTAGGTGATTGAAAAAAAAAGACGTTTTGGGGGTTAATTGATAAAATAGGTATAGTTTTGGGGGGAAATTGAGGTTAGCCCTTCTATTCGTCCTCCCACGCATTCTTTCGTTCACAGTTCACTCCTCCACTTCTAAATTCTAATCCATCTTTGTCTTGTCTTTGCTTTTAACTTTTTTCCCCTTCTGTCAATGACTCAAAAACTCCTTTCGCTCCTTCGCTAATCTACAAGTCAAAACCTCCGCGACCTCATGGATTCCCTTCAAGCCACCTACAGAGAGGAAGAGGAAGAGGAAGAACAACAGCAACCCAACAACAGCATCACCAACCACAGTCCTCCCACCCCTCCTCCTCCTCCTCCCACCACCACCAGTAGCAGCAGTCCTATTGAACTCGAAGAACACCAAAACGGCACAGACCCACATCAAGGCGACACTGAAATAACTCCAATTAACAACACGACAGCCAACCAACAACCTCAACAAGAGGACGCCTTTGTATCAGCCTCTGAATCTCTCTCCGAATCAGACCACCCGACAACCTCAAACGACACCGAGAAACCCACACCCAAATCTCCCAAAATTGAAGACACTGAAATTGAAGACGATGAAGATGAAGAAGACCCACCTCCTAAAAAGCAGAAACAACTCTCCTCTTTAACACAGAAACAAGAGCCACCCGAACCAGCGACAACTGCAGAAATCGAAAACGACAATGGAGCCAGCGAGTTCAAGAAACCAACCAAAATCACCCCAACAACAACAAAAAAAAAGAAGTCGAAGAAAAAGAACAACAATAATGTCTGGGTTACAAGATCCACACGCAAAGGCAAGAAAAAAACAAAACCAAACCCGCAAAACACTCCATCAGAAGACACTGTCTTAATCACTCCAGCCCCAAGATTCCCTGACAAAAGCGACGACTCCCCAGACTTAAAAATCTGCTTATCTAAAGTATATAAAGCAGAGAAAGTCGAATTGAGTGAAGATAGATTGAGTGCAGGGAGTGCCAAGGGGTATAGAATGGTGAGAGCTACAAGAGGGGTATGTGAAGGAGCTTGGTATTTTGAAATTAAAGTGGTTACTTTAGGAGAAACCGGACACACACGACTTGGGTGGTCTACGGAGAAAGGGGACTTACAGGCACCAGTTGGATATGATGGAAATAGTTTTGGGTATAGAGATATTGATGGGAGTAAAGTGCATAAGGCATTGAGGGAGAAATATGGCGAGGAAGGGTATAAAGAGGGGGATGTTATTGGGTTTTATATTAATTTGCCGGAGGGGGGGTTGTATACTCCTAAACCTGCTCATTTGGTTTGGTATAAAGGGCAGAGGTATGTTTGTGCTCCTGATGCTAAGGAAGATCCTCCAAAGATTGTTCCTGGTGAGTTTTTGTTTTTGTTGTTTTGGTGTGATGCGGTGTTTGTTATGTCTTTGTTTTGCTTATATTGTTCACTCTTGAATCTTGTGTGTATTGCAATGTGCTGGTCATTTTAGGTTATCTATTTGTTTGATTTTAATGGCATTGGTTATGGTTTACATCGAGGACTTTTAGGAGGTTGAAGGTCCTGCTTTTGTCTTGCATTTAGTAAGAGAATTTAGGATTGTACGAATTGACACGACTGTATTAGCATCAAGAATTTAGCAAAGAAGGTTGCTTTAAATTTGAATAATAGTGTTGCTTGAAATTGGAATTCTGTAATTGCAAATAAGATGGGAAATAAGTATTGTGTTGACTTTACCTCCCACAAACAAATCTGTTTCCTGTAGCAACAGATATTAGCTAATGGTGTGGTTGGGAAGAAGATTCCTGTCTCGTAGATTTTATTGTGATGGGATGTTCAAGGATGATTATTTTGTCACTATGAAGGTTTTTATTTTTTTATTTTTTATGCATTCGGATACTCTTTATTAGAATTTAGATGTTCCGGTATTGCCCCTTAATTGTAATTCCACTTTCTCCCATCCATACTTGGATTTGTTGTTCGTGAAAAAATTGAAACGTTCTGCTATTGAGAGTGTGTCACTTGTGAATTTGATTACTCGTATTCTTTTCTAGGAAATAGACTTGTGTTACCATATAGCATACACTCAAGTACAGAAAGTCAATAATGATAATATAAGTCCTCTCTTTTTAAAGCGCAGCTGTTCTCTTGCATTCTAAGGCAAGTGTGTAATCAGTTGGAGGAAGTTGCATTTATTGGACCAAAAGTATTTAGCACACTTACCTGAAACTATAACACAAGATTAGATGATCAAGCGATATAGTAGGTTGCTTGAAATGTATTGTGAATCTGAGTGAGTTGCAAGTAAGTTCCTCATTGTTGTGAAAAGAGTCATGTCAGTCTTTGAGTGTGAATGATAGCAGCATATGTCCTCAATTGTGGACGCAGAGCTACTTCTAGCCATCCAATGTCTGACCAATGTGGCCTTTTTTTATTTGGATAAGTTTAACTGTGCTGAGGTTAGCAACTTGGTTTTTCTTCACCCGAGAGAGTGGAGGTGGCATGCCAAGGGGGTGCTTATTGTTGAGGTGGTTTTAATCACATCCTCTTTTGTTTTCCTTGTGGCATTAGTTTCCAGAAATTAAGTGTTGTGATCAAAATTAAACATGAGCTGATGGTATTGTGGAAGCGTAAGGTAGGCTAAGAAGAGGTGATAGATCACCTGTTTTGCACATGGCATTTGTAGTCTTCTCTCATCAATAGATCTGTTACCTTGTGGGAACTTGTGTGTTCCAAATGACTAGGCATTCCCTTGTATGCTTTTGTCCATTGGATTACATAAGGAGCTACCAATTGAAACGCCCCTGGATTTAGAGGCTCTCCTCTTCTCATTTTGTTTCCTGTACAGGGTCTCCTTGTTTTTTACAGAAGATATGGTGAAAGTTTACCTCACTCCAACTTGCAGATAATTTTCAATGATTATAGTCAAGAACAAATTCTTTTCCTGGATGGATGTCATTTTATAAATTAGGAGCCAAACTATCTAATCTGAGTATCTGATATATAAGTTATGATTGTTAAAGAATATACAGCCCAGTGAAGGTCATTTACACGAAAAGCTTTTCATGCAAATTGAATTCCAAAGTGAGTCAAGTTAATGTCTTATTCTTAATATCTAATGATACGATAATTTATATTATTGCCAACTCCCTGTTATTGCAGAATAATAGTGAGATTTACATTAAGGGCATCTTAATGTGTTGTATGAATAGTCATATAGCCGCTTCCCCGCTGCTCTTGTTCTTTCTGGAGGTTCTGTGTACTCTTGTTTCCAGAATAAACAGTTAGAACTTCAGGAAACATTAAAATTTTGTCTGGTTGTAGACAAAAGGATATTTTTGCATTGCCCTCAACTCATTCTTTCAAACCTCTTGGTGACTGCATTGGAATATTGTCTGTTGTCACTATACAAGAATAATTTTTCTACTCAAATGAATTGAGGCTCATGTTGTCTTGTAAAAAAAATCTACTTATGAGACTAGTTTCTATGTCTAAATAGACAAGGGATTTGCCATCATAGGAAGTAGAGAATGGTTGGCAAGTTGATTCTCCTCTGAACTATTCTTGTCTTTTGATGATGGATTTCTTAGGTTTCTGTCCTTGCTTCCGAAGTTCAGATCAACCATCCTAATATGTTGTGGTTTACTCACAGTGTAGGTTCTACATCTCCACCTTGAGGCTGTTTGGGCTTTTTTTGGGTAGACTAACATTGTCTCTATTGTTTGATCAACACCCGCAACCCTCTTATTTCTCCTCTGATTCTGAAGAAGTGAAATAGCCTTTTGGTCTTACAAAAATAAGTTCTTCCCATAAGAGATCCCCCCCCCCCCTGTACCTTTACTGCTCAACATTCACATGGGAGAAGTGGCCATGGGTCCTACTATGCAGTTAGATTTATGAGGTGGAGATGGCACCCAAATAATGTGTGCAGTCTGTGATTTATTGGTGGTGTTTGGCTGTTGTTTCGGGACAGAAAAGACAGACATTGTGGACATAAACATGTTTGATTGAAGAAACAAAGATAAAGATATAAAATAAATTTGTTTGTAATAGTTTTGAAGTGAATTTATGTGCTTTCAAAATAGAAGAGATATGTCCTCTATGTTCCCATTGTCTGTCTTTTTTGTCCCGAGACAGTAACCAGAAGCTATCAATTTCCTTTCCAAGCAGCTATAAATCTTTGAATCTGGCTGGCAAAATCTGATTTAGGTTTGGCCTGTTTATGCTGATGGCAAACCAAGTTGTAAATTTTGAATCATCTTTCAGATTCCTTATGAGATCTGAAAGAAACCATGGATCATTTTTCACATTTATCTTATGCAAAGTGCGTCTTTGACATTAGATTCTTTTATTATGATGGAATGGATTATACAGAACTCACCAATTTATTGATGAAATATCATGCGGGATACTGTGTGTTTTGAACTCTGGGTTGCGAGGTAGGGCACGCCAGGGGACAAGCTTGGTGATCACTTGTTCAAAATCTTATTTTAAAATGAGCATGGTTGATCCATGCCCTACTCTTGGGGTGCTAATATGTAATTGTGCTTGATATGATGGATGTTACGACTAACTGTGTACTAAAAATTATTTTCTTGTGCAGGAAGTGAGATATCTTTCTTCAGAAATGGAGTATGTCAAGGTGTTGCATTCAAGGATTTATTTGGTGGCTGTTACTACCCCGCTGCTTCAATGTATACTCTCCCTAATCAGCCAAATTGTGTGGTCAAGTTTAACTTTGGCCCTGATTTTGAATTCTTTCCAGAGGATTTTGGAGGACACCAAGTTCCCAAGCCTATGATTGATGTTCCTTACCATGGGTTTGACAACCGTGCTGAAAATGGTGTGAGCGATGAGAAGAAACATTAGCAAGTAACCTTTTTACCGTCTGCAGAGTTGGGAGGTTGATTTGAATGAGCATTCTATCTATAATTTTAGTTACTGATATATTAGGACTGACAAGTGAACTGATTCAGTTTCTGTGAACTCAACATTTTTTATAGAGGATAAAAGAGAGTTGATTTCTGCTTGTGAGATGTAATTTTATTTCATGAGCCCGATAGTACCCCAGAACTGTTTCTTGGTATGGATTGGTTTTTGTTGATGAGAAGTATTATTAGCTTACAACAGCATATCTGAACCGATTTGCACATTTTTGAAGTGATATGTGATACCTTTCTCAGAATTCCTATTCACAAGCTAGATGTTTCAGAAATCATGGCTTAGGCTTGTGCATCATGTAAATCTCTGTTTTGCTTCCTTTTCCTATATCACTGTGGTTTTGGTAAGTTCTTTGCTATTGTTGGAAGATGATGGACAGTCTAGATTGTCAGTCTTTTTGGTTGATTAAAGTGACGGTTCCTTAAGATTACTGTCCTACTACTGTTTTGTGCTAATGCATGGCAGCCGATTGTAAGTCAAATATTTGAATCATTAACCTCTTGAGCAACTTGTGGCTAAGCATGATTTGTTGAGTCTATGATGTGCAAACCTGACCTTTGCAAGTTTCCTAGCTAGAGGGGTTCATTTTGATCGGACAGGCGAGCACCAGACTGAATTAGAATCTGTGGATGCGCTCTTAGATTTGCCATATGAGTTCAACATTAGGGCATGTGCGCTCATATTCTGGTTTGGTTTCACTTGCAGCTCTACAAGTTAAGTCCAGCATTTGATTGTCATTGCTCAATTGTGCATTTGCTTGAAAGATTTTCAGGCACACTTGGCCTTTAACAAAAGTGGTATTTTAGAGTGGCACGATCATCACCTCCGAAATTTTGATTAAGAGGAGCTAAACATCGGCTCTCTTCTTTTGGATGCAGCTGGGCAAGTGCTGCTGAATGCAGTTATGTTGTGGTTGGAAGTATAATGTAATTGTTTATTTTGAGGTGATGGAGACAAATGGACTGACTGATACATGTTCTTGATTTTACTTTTGAATGGTTTGGGTAACGTTAATGCTCAGGTTCAAATATACCGACAGCAAGAAGTAGTAGATGGCAACATGCACATTCATCATTTACGAGATGCTCACCGCGTTCTTTTCTCTTCTCTTTTCTTTTTGCATTATTTTTGCACACTGATTTTTCTTCATAGAAAATAATAATAATAATAATGTTGGACTTCGCAGTTTGGACCACATACTGGAAATTAGGCTCACGAGTACAGCCGGCAACCTTCTCTTGAGAATCCAAACTTTAACCTTGCATGAGGGCACATTCAACAAGGGAAAAGCTTGACAGGCCATGCCCAAAATCCAAATTATGGTGCTTTCAGGTGTCGATGCGCATTGCTTCTTCAGATTGCAGAGAAATTAACTAAGAAACCTTATACCAACAAAAAGGTTACTACCTTACCATGGACTCTTCCTGTATACCTTGAGCACTTCAAACTTGTTGTCTACTTGAGGGGTAAAAGCTCGTCTGTTTCTCAAAAGTACATAACAGAACTTGGAGAGAAGTTGTCTACCAACTCTTGATTATTATCATACAGAACTGTTATCATGGACCGCCTGTCACCATTTTTTACAATACATAATACTTTTTCACGCGTGAGCACAAGACATTTATCCAATGAAGTGTTCAAACGATTAGAATAAAACGTGAAATTGGTTTGCAAAAGCAATTCTTAAATTTTAAATGGTTAAAGCAAGTCCATGTATGGTTTTTTTTATTCGTTTTGCCCTCACCATAACTCTCTCTAAAATATCAGGCAGGGCTGGTGTGCAGCGCGGCCATATGTGTGAAAAGTGTGCTACTAGTAAGGAATTGGAGAGCTGAGACCCTCTTGAGAAGACAAAGAATGAGCAGGTTGGTGTCTTTTTGAAGGGAAGGGTGAATAAGAAGTCTTCCTGAAAGATGGCCTCTTCTTCAGATGCTTTAGAGTCCTCTTGGAATGAAGCTCCCGAAGCATGGGGAGAGTTCTCTCCTTGAACTTGAGAATGGCAAAGAAGAGAAGTCTGAAAGCAATGAGAATGAGCAGGACAGCAGAGAGGTCCCACCATTTTGAATGATCAAGACTAATACCAAGCACGGTTGTGAGAACTTCTTCTCCTTTCAGTTTTGGACCGCCAGGTACTAAAGGATCAAACTCCAGCCCAATCATGTCGTTCTTGTATGCTCCCTGCATTTCCCATTATAGGAATGGTAAATATCAAGTATTGAATACATAAAAACTAAGATTCAATCTTGCTTGTACCCTACCTGCAATCCCCATGATCCAAAGTTGATATAAGAAATTGGGTAGCGCCAGAAGACCTTGGGAATATCAGGCAGCAACCGGAAAAACCCAGAGGTCATCATTAGGATTCCCTGCAAACAAATATCAATGGAAGAGAAACCATGGATGAAGTTTAGGAAGAATGATGATGGGATGAAAAAGATGAATTAAAAGGCTGTTCTTACAATATATGCTGATCCAATAACGAATCCCATTAGGTAGTTGGGGACTAGTGAAGCTATAGTCATCATGCAACTCTCCACAGTTGCTATGCTGCTTAAAAGGTCGAAGAAAACATAGAGAAAATTTGAAAATTCTGGCCGAAACTTCACCATGTAGTAGGTAATACTTGAGGTGCCGAATGACATCACAGTCAAGTAGGGAAACGAAGAGAGAAAGTTTGACAGTACATAAACAGCGACCCCATAATACCCACTGAGCCTTTCCTTGTAAAAAACCTGGGTAAAGCATTGAGAAAGCTTAACTAAAACTTAACTAGTGCCGTATAACTCTACTAAAAGTTTATTTTGAGTAGTTTACCTTCAGTTCTTCAATGAAGGAGGGGAAGCCTCCAATGGACATGAATGTCATAAATCCTGACAGAAATCCTCCACAAGCTCCGTGGGCCAATATTGCAGTATAACCTTTGCCAACGTCTAAAAATATGGTACCGACGCAAATAGACAACAAGATGTAGACGATAATCCTTACCCAATAGTACCCCAAATCTCTCCACATGTTAATGAAAGATCTCCTTGTCAACGTTGAAAGTTGTTTCCACCAGTTTGCTTGGTTTTCTTTTCTTATATTAACCACAAGCCCCTTCTGCAATACAGAATTCATGTTCACGAAAACCAGTTCTTCAGAAATAATATTTAGCGAACTTTTTTTTTTCCCGGTCAATGTGTGTGATGTTGATTCCTTATATGTATGTAGCAGCATTGTGTAAACTATATAGGGTTTCTCTAAGTCGAAGGGCACATGTTAGAGTTGGTTATCTCGTTTCTAGCTGTTTGATCTAATGTCCTGCAATTCACGGGTAGGTGGTGGTGGAAGAGACTGCTATAATTTTAAAAATTTCAATGCCTTCTAAACATGTGCACTGAGGGAACATCTTAGAGAAATCAAGTTATAAATTGCATTTAAGGTATTATGTATTAAGAGATCAGTACCCTGGGAACTCAAATCACATAGGGATGCTAGAACGAGACAATTGCAATGAAGGGAGGAGAACTAATATGCACCAGATGCAGAAATATTTGAAACGCTTACAATCGCCACAATTTCTTGAATCCTAGCTCTTGCATTTGCTGCATGGTTGGAGGACCTGTACTTCTTGACTAACGATGCCTTAATCTCTGCTGTTGGCAAATTTGCCAAAGAATCTGATGGATTTTGAATTTCCTTCAGTTAAAAAAAAACCAGAAGAGTTATAATTCAGTTAAGCGATTTGTAGTATGAAAAGAAAATTCCAAGTACAAGGGATGGACAGTCATTAAGATCTAGCTGACACATTCTGTAATTTTTCCTTTCCAGAAATGATGACAGCAAAAACTAAACTGCCATAGCATACTTGCACATACTCTGTGAGATCCCATCAGGGTTGCAGTGACAAGGTCGAAGTCTGAATTAATACAACGTAAGAAATGATCAGAAGGGTTTCTTCTACTTGGACATGGGAATCCAGCTTCAGCAAAGAACTGCAAAATCAGCATTCCAGGTTAGATTCAGTGCAAACTTAGAATTCTCATTGAAATGAGTAATTTTCAGTTTGATTATGACATAAATAACAAGATGCGCATAATATATGTTTTAGCAGCAAGAAAACTGAGAAAACATGTTGAATTCTACTTGCAATGTGCCCAAGGAAAATCCAATATTGGTTATACACTTGTACCTCTACCGCCATCTTTGCCTCTCCAAAATAAACTGTTTCGCCACCAGATAATAAGAAAAGGTCATCAAAGAGTGCGAAAACTTCGCTACTTGGCTGGTGAACAGAAGATATGACGGTTCTTCCATCGCGAGCAATATTTCTAAGAGTTTGAATTACAAAGAAAGCTGCAGCACTGTCCAGGCCACTTGTAGGTTCATCAAGAAACAAAAGTTGTGGCCTTATGAGGATTTCAAGTGCAATACTTAGTCTTTTCTTCTCCCCACCACTTATACCTCTTAAATGCCAGTTTCCAATCAGCCGATCACTGCACTCTTGTAGACCCATTTCCATGATTGTCCCCTCTACAATGTCATCTATCTCTTCTTTAGCCATGCTGCTTGGAAGTCTCAAATGAGCCGAGTAATTCAGGGTCTCTCTAACTGTGAGAGTGCCCAACAATGTGTTTTCTTGTGTTACATAAGCCTGATTAATGATACAGCATTAGAAGAGAAATATGTGTATTTTCTTCAAATTTTCATTTGGGAGAACTAGGATATATATAATTTTTCATTAATTTATTTTTATGAACACAAGAAAGTAGAATCTTACAACACCACCATAGTCCAGTCTCCTCTTCTTCCCGTTGAGTAGAACATTCCCAGTCATCACAGTATTCCCTGCTAGTCTTCCTGCACAAATTTCATAGATTGCAGGAACAGATAGTCAGTACCATTAGTATTAAGTGACACACAAGTCAATAATATTTCCCTCATATTCACTAGCTATATAACTCAAATCTATTGAATATGATTGAGCTGCAAATAATAGGTCGGAAGTTGGAACTCTCTTGCTATATAAGCTCCTCATGATCACAAAATGACACAGAGGTAGTGAGTGTTCTCATGGAGAACGAGCATGGGATAGGGTCGGCTGGATTCACACATGGGATATTGGTCCAGAGGCAGTCTTCATTATGCTGTCATCATAAATTAAGATATACAGAAATTGATGGGGTTGGATAGATCATTGAACGTGATGGCAAATTGGTGGCATGATATATGATCTAGCTCATTGTCCAGCCAAGGTAACCAGTTAAAGAAAAGAACAGTAAGATCATGTTTTGTGACATCTGTAATTAAGAGAAATTTTGTTTAGCGGAATCATGTTTTCTTCGTTACCTTTTCATTAATAATATAATTCATATATATTATCTAATATGTATGATTATTGCATGCTTTCATTTGTGGTTTATGTTATTGAGTGTGTGAAAGAGTAACGAAGATCAGAATGATTAGTTCTTGATTCTTATACGAAATGTTTTCTAGAGCTTACGATAATTTTTTAGGCTGTATTTTTTTATTTGTATTTTTAAAAAATTTAAATTTATTTTTATATTATTTTAATATTCTAATATGAAAAATAAATTTTAAAAATAAAAAAAATATATTATTTTAAAACGTTTACAAACACGAAATATTATAAAAATTAAAATTTATAATAATCTCAAATACACTTTTCTCCGACCACATGGGGGACAATTAGGTTATGTACTATGGTATAATTTTTTATAAATTGATTGAAGTTTTAATTTTTCAATTAAAAAAATCTTAAATATGTTTAGATATGACTTTTGAATTAATTCAAAAGTTTGTTCAGTTTGAGTTAAAATTTTCATTTAATAAAAAATTAAAACTTTTATTTTTTTAATTTATGTATTTTAACTTATACTATGTTCTTTTTATGAAAAAAGTTGGTTTAAATCAATCTCAACAAACATGTTTTTATTTATTTAAAATCATTTTA
>Ga0325411_1005730_pt1 | contig 13701 bp, 7 predicted proteins | sample PopdelMetagenome_13_FD_206181 | JGI IMG/M metagenome (GOLD analysis project Ga0325411, IMG submission 206181) | Populus deltoides microbial communities from Bellville, Georgia, United States - Xylem-PdIQD-R4 | ecosystem: Host-associated > Plants > Phyllosphere > Stem > Wood/Secondary xylem... | reverse complement strand
CACTCAAAAACCTAAACTGTTAGATAAAGTTCAATAATAATTTACTTTTCTTGCTCCCGTTCACCTCTCTAACTCTTCTTAATTTGTTAAACAACATCTCTTTCTCCATAGTTTGAATAAATTTTGCGTTCTTCTATTTCAAAATGGAAGTGAGATACAATAAAGAAGAAGAAGAAGATGTAATCTACTTTTTGGTGCCAATTGTCTATTTAATAGACATGTTAATTGTTGATGTTTATAAGAAGATTAACCAAGGTTTTCAATTGATCACAATCTTTTATTATAGACCTTTCAATAATAATAAAAAAAATACATGCATTCAAAATCATCAAGCTGCACATGTATCAAAATTTTATAATTATCAATAAATAAAATAGTGTCATTTTCTTTCTTTTAATTCCTCTTGTGTTTTATTTGAAAGGAATGGATTGCTTAATACCACGTAAAATAATCTTAAGCATCTAAGGTTATGTTGGGTTTGGTATTAAAAATTAGAAATTTAGGACTGAGAAATGAAATATAAGGTTGTAAAAAAGCAGTTGAGAGGTAGAATATAAGAATTACTATCAGAAAATTAACAAATACGAAACACCGACAAAAATTTTATGTCGGTATATATATTACAGTGACATTTACCGACTAAATTTTTCCATCGCTAAATTTGTCAGTAAACACCAATGATAATATGTCATCGGTATATACCGAGAGAATTACAGTGAGAATAGAAAGAATAATAAAAAAAAGTCAACCAGTACGATGACATGTAAGTTTTTACAGGCGAAGTTACTAACGAAAGTAGACCAACAATACAATTTGTCCGTGAAAGGATGGTTGGGTCAACTTCTAGTGCTAGCAACGTGCATGGAGTTGTAGAAGACAATAGTAATCCTTATAAGAATATGATTATGGATGTGATGAGAATGAATCAGAGTCATGTCGGTCAATGTTCAATCATAGATGAAGAACCTAACGTAGATGCAACCAAGTTTTTTTTGATCTTTTAGAAGATTCTAATTAACCATTATGGGATGGTTGCATAAATCATAATAAATTATCGGTCATTGCATAGGTGTTCACCATTAAGTCGGATCATGAGTTGAGTAAGGCCAATTATGACAGAATTATCAAATAGGCGAGAAACATTTTACCTTGAAAGAACAGACTGAAAGAGAACTTCTATGCTGTTAAGTCCATGATGAAACCCCTCGGTCTAGGATACCAAAAAATTAACATGTGTCCAAACTTTTGCATGCTGTACTACCTTGAAAATACAGAGCTGATCGAGTGTAGGACATGTGGGCATTCTCGTTATAAACCTAGAACTGACAAGGGAAAGACTCTTGTTGCATATAACAAAAACTTAGTTACTTTCCAATCATACCTAGATTGCAAAGGTTATTCATGTTATCAAAGACTACTGAGCACATGACATGACACCAATCATATGATGCGGTGGCTGGAGTGATGATGCACCCTTTTAATGGTGAAGCATGGAAACACCTAGTCTAGGTTAGAATATGGATGTTTATCTTTGACCGTTGATTGATGAGTTGACATAGTTGTGGTCATCCGAGGCTTTGACTTATAATGTATCGCAAAATAGAATTTTCAAATAAAGACAACTTTAATGTGGACTATCAATGATTTTTCATCTTATGGAATGGTTTCTGGTTGGAGCATGCATGAAAAACTAGCATGCTCATACTGCATGGAAAATAACAAGGCATTCACACTAATAAACAACGGTAAAACATCTTTCTTTTTACTGCTACTGACGATTCTTGCCAATAGATCACAAGTATAGAAAGAACATAAATGACTTATTTGTTGACAAAGTTGAAATGGAAGTGCACTGCCATATCTTTTGGGTGAAGAATTGTATGACGTGGTGTTAGAGTACCACGGTGACATTGTGTTTGGTTTTCAATCCGGTAAGAAAAAGTTTCATAGTTTTGGTTTGACCTATAATTAGGTAAAGCAAAGTATTTTCTAGGAGTTTTCTTATTGGAAGACTAATCTTCTCTGCCATAACCTTGACGTCATGCACATAAAAAAGAAAGTTTTTGAGAACATTTTCAACACGGTTATGGATGTGAAGGGGAAAACAAAAGACAATATCGAGGCTAGAATGGATATACCTTTGTTTTGTCACCATAAAAATATGGAGTTGGTTTATGTTGGGTCACGAGTCATAAAACCCAAAGCAAGCTTCGCCTTAGATAAAAATGCACAATTACTTGTCTACCAATGACTTAAGAGTCTTTGTTTTCCTGATGGATATGCCTCAAACTTATCAAAGTTGGTTAATTTGGAGGATTGCAAATTATATAGAATGAAGAGCCATAATTGCCACATGTTTATGCAAACACTCATTCCATTTGCTTATCGGAATTTATCTCCAAATAAGATATGAGATGCACTCATGGAGAATATTCATTTGTTTAGAGATATATGTTCCAACAAGTTGTATACATAACACATTGAGAGGCTTGAAACGAATATCGTCCAGATAATATGCAAACTTTACATGATATTCATTCCGTTGTTTTTTTGACTTTATGGTGCATTTACCCATACATTTATGGTTTAATTATTATTATATATCATGATACTTAATTTCATTACACATTTCTCATTAACTATTCATGGTTGTACTTCATGTACCAGGTTTATAAATTTGGAAGGAATGCTAGTGTTACTTTGTCTTTACTAAGTCTCGGTCCTGAAAGAAATGTGAAGTGCTACAATGGTATTTCATCAATAGACACATGTTTTATACTGAAGAATATGGGTAGGGTAGAAAGACATATAACAACGGGGTTTGTGTTAAGGGATCAATTTCTAATGAGTTGGAAGTTGACTATTATGGAAAATTAGAAGAAGTAATTGAATTGTAGTATCATAACGAGCATAATAAAGTATTTTTATTCAAATGTTATTAGTATGACACCATTGAAAGAGAAATTAGAGTAGATCCCCCATCATAGTTTATTCAAAATTAATTCAAAAGCTAGACTCCGCAACGTCAACGATGTCTTTATTTTTGTAAAGCAATGCCAGTAAGTTTATTACATATTTACTCCTTCCTTTAGAAAGAATCGTTCAAGAGTTGATTGATTATCCGTATTGAAAACCAAACCCAAGGGTCATGTCGAGGTTGTTCAGGATGGGAATGATGAATCAAATATGAGAGATGATGTCTTTCAAGTTAATGAGTTAGTTGATCCATATCGAGTTGCTCCATCGATTGACTCAGAAGAAAATTTAATTTTTCACATCCTAAAGAATATTTTTATCGATGTTGAGGAGTTGAATGTTGTTTTGATCTCCAACGGACATGCACAAGTCGATAAAGATGATGATAGTGTTGAAATCAACGTAAAAAATTGTGATGGAGTTGACAATGAATCAATTGAAGAAGAAGAAAACTTTGACTAATTTGCAAAACACGAAAGTGTAATGCCATAAACTATAATGTAATATTTATTGATGAAATTCTCTATAAAGAAATATTTATTTTACTATTGTTATGTGAATTAGTGTTATTGTGTTGTGCGTGCAGCTATCAATTTAAGTATTTATAGGATGGATAGATAGGGAATACAAATATAATTTGGCATCAGACACTATTTCATACCGATAAAAATACCGACAATTTGTTCATTACAAACAGGTATATTGATGGGCTATTTTCGTTGGTATATTCCATGGGCGATGAGAACTGTTCTCCTTGTCCCTGTCATTATTCATGGAACTAATTACACACGGGTATATTGATAGGCTATTTCCATCGGTATATTCCAGAGGCGATCAGAAATTGTTCCCCTTCTCCCTGTACTATTTATATAACTAATTACACATGGGTATATCAATAGGTTGTGTCCGTCAATATATTCTAGAGGCAATGAGAATTGTTCCCCTTCACAAGTCGATGAGAATTATTCTTGAGGCAATGAGAACCGTTCCCCTTCTCCCTGCACTATTTATGTAACTAATTACACACGGGTATACCGATAGGCCGTGTCCGTCAGTATATTTTAGAGGCAATGAAAATTGTTCCCCTTCACAAGTTGATCATGCCAATTAAAGTTTTTAATATTTCCAATGGAATCACTAATGAAATGCGAATTTCAACGCGCTAACACTTAATGTTTTTACTGACTGAGGTGCATGTTTTAACAGGTTTCCTAACAAAATCACTAATGAAATGCGAATTTTAATACGCTAGTCATTAAAGCATTTTTGACTGAACTACACAGTTCTGACTGTTGACTATTTTCTATAATATCGACGGAATTACAGACAGAATAAAAAAATCTGGAGTGCTTTTGTGTAATTTTTAGTGCAAATAAAAAATTTCAAAGAGATTTTAGAGACGAAATCACTGATATAATATTTTAAATTAATAATATTTAATTGGTCGTCGATAATTTTGTCTGTAAAACCTAGGGGTGATCATTTTCGGTTTGGTTTTTATCAAAAAAAAGTAACCAAACCGATTAAAAAAAACAAAACCGAACCGAAATCGGTTCAAACCGATCAATTTCGGTTCGGTTTTTTTACAATAAAAAACTCGTTCAGACCGATTTGGCTCAGTGTTTTTAGTTTGACTTGGTTTGGGTTGGGTTCGATTTGATTTTTTCGGTTTCAGGCTTATAAAACTGAAAAACGAACCGATAATTTTTTTCAAAATTCTAATCGGTTTAATTTTTTCACGGTTTGGTTTTTTCGGTTATTTTTTTATGGTTTTCTCGGTTTAATTGATTTTTTAATTTTTTTGCTCACTCCTAGTAAAACTTAATATAAGAGCTCCATGAAGGCAACAAATCTTTAGTTTTTTCTCTTGGCTTAAAAACTTAGTTTTCTCTCTTATTCTCTCCTTTCTAGTTTGCTATTCTATTCTGTCTTTCAAACATCAAGGCTAGAAATCAAGCTTTCTTTCTCTCAACACCAACAAGTATTTGCGAGTAAATTTTTTGAAGTAATTTCTTCTCATTTTTCTTTTTTATTTCTTGAGGTTTTTTAACAATGTATTTTTGTTTTTGTTTTTATATCACACCTAGTTCAACTCCGAAATTACGCATGCCATTAAGATAAGAAGTTTTCATTCCGTATTTGTTTTTGCATAATTTCTTCATTAAGATAAGAAATTAAGCACACCATTATTTGTTCAATTATTTGTTCTTTATAATTTTATGAAGTAATAGTTGTGTTGAATTTTAGTTGTTATTGCAATAATTTCATTATTTTGTTGAATTTTAGTTATTATTTTCAAATTTGTTGTTCAACTTCAATTAAATATATAGGATTAAATTTAAGTATTATTTTGTATTGTATTTCATTTAGAATAATTTTTTTTTTATGAATTTAGGATCACAAGTATTAGCACTTAGAAATAATTATGTTGAATTGTAGTTGTTATTGAAATAATGTTTTCATTATTTTTTTGAATTTTAGTTATTTTCTTTGTTTAATTTTTTGTTAATATTTAATTAAATGTATAGGATTTATTTTAATTATTATGTTGTATGTATTCCATTTAAAATAAATTCTTATAAATTTAGGATTAAAAATATTATCACGTAGAAAATGAGAATTTTCTACGGAATTGAATTATAAAAAATGTTAGTAGAAATAGAATAAAATGAATTGGTTTATGGCATATATGTTGTCTATTTGTAAAATTAAAATTTTTTGAGCAGGTTCTTGTATAGAGGAGGTGCTTCCAATTTTTTTTCTTGTAAATTTGTGTAGATGCCTAGGAAAAAATCAACTACACGTCGTGAGCACAAGATTGTTGCTAGTTCTTCTAGCAATGATAATGACAACCACAAGTCATTAAGTGTCGACTAAGAAGAGGCATCTGAGGCACATGCATCAACTCATGACCCTTTATAGCGGGATCCATTCACCCACATGTACGAGGCGCAATGGAAGGATGCTCTTTTAATATAATTTTGTTTTGCTTTGGTTTATGTTTAACAATTTATTAACAAATAATATTTTATTAAATTTATCCAATTTCAGGTTCACAAACATTGAGATTGCCCGAATAATTACATCGACATTTAAATCATCGATGAAAATTTTATTATTTTAATGAAGCTAGGTTTCCAAACATCCTGAATAGAAACCATAGGTCAATGCATGGTTTTCAAGATTTAAGGTTAGTATTAACTTAAAATTTTACTATTTATTATGTTAATTCGTTTACTTTATTAAAATTACTGAAATTTTTCTTTTTATAATTTTTTACTGTAAGACAAAATTTGAGTGGGATAGAGCAAATGATAATGTTATGAGGAGGGTTTTAGAGAATCACGTTACAACTAGGTAACATTGAAATTAGGATAATTTTTTTATTCCAAATATTAAAATTTTATTTGTCATTTACTTATAGATAATTTGTTTGTATCATATAGGTTGTGTGATTTTTGGTACGAGGCATAAAAAAATCTAAAAAACATGCCAAAAAAAGTGTCTACCAAGTTGGAATGACGTGACGGTTTGGAAGGATTTCAGGAGATTATATGGGTAGAATACATTCAGCATATGATGTCTGAGTGTTTCACATGATGATCATAGTCCGGTGCTGGGAACTAAAGCTAAAAAATTCACGGTTTCGTTACTATGCACACCTACAACTCCATGATGTTCGTTTCACATGTGAAACGGATGGTAAGATTTATTTTAATTACATATATTTTTTTAATTTGTTGTTATTTATAAATATATTTAACTGACAAAATTTTTATCTTGCAGGCTACGGATCTTGGTCAAGCCCAATGAAGCTTTTTATGGAAATGATGATAGCCAAAAAGAGGTGCAACAATTCGTCGACAGCTGAGTTCAACACTTTGTAGTAAGTTGGTTTTCAATAATTTTTTCTTAAGTTATTATTTACTTGAATTTGATGATTTATTTTTATTTTCAGGAGACATATAACATCCGGTTGAAGGAGAAATATGGGGACAATCCTTTAACCCACCTGGATTTCAATCCGGTTTTATGGTTGAAGGCATGATCGTCTAGTGGACCTAATAAAAATTGGGTGTACGAACTCTTTAACACTATAGCTAAGAGCTTGCATACGACCCATAGTGTTTCAACCATTGGGTGCTCGCAATCGGTCTCGAGCACTCAGTCACCGGAGTTCACGACCTTGTTAGATCAAGGAGTGTAATAATATACGAACCATCTCAATGAAAAATATGAACGACTCTCTACGAATTATTAAGAACTCTGCTGAATGGTTATGGATATGAGAGCACAGATGGGTGGTATATATGCACCCCTTTATTGGCCCCATGGTCCCGAGGATGACTAGCTCCTCCTCCTCCTCCAGCGCCGCCTCTATTCTAATTTCATTGTATTTGAACGTATAAATTTGTAATAAATATTTGATTTTTATATTAAAATCATTTATTTTTAAATATTTGAATTTTATATTAATTTAATTTTTTAAAAATTATTTTCTATTTTTGTTCAATAGATTTTTTTAAAAAACTATTTTTAAATTATTACTGACGGGGTTACTGATGAAATGCTTCCGTCGGTATATTCTATAGAGTTGAAAAAGAATTATGGAAAATGCCACTGCAACTATTAAATCACCGACGGAATAATTCTGTCGGTATATTCCAGAGAGTTGGAATAGAATTACTATAAATGCCACTGCAACTCACCAAAAAAATTACCTACGGTTATCCTGTTGACGACATGCTAAATAGTACCAAGAGAATTACTGACAAATTGAAGTGGTTAATTTTTTTTTGGCGCGCGTGGTCTATTTATAAAGCCATCGGTAACTTTATTAACGACGAACTTACTGATAGACCAGAACTTGTTGACGAGTGTTTTTTTTTATGGACGGTTTCTATCTGTGATTCCATTGGTAAAATAATCACAAATAGAATGTTAGTGTAAATACCGACATAAATTTTCATCTATAAAACTATTAAATCTGGTAATTGATGTTTAATAAGTGTATAAAAATAATTAAATCAAATTTTAAATTAGATAATAATATAAAATAATATAAAATATATACAAATGAGACCAAAGATTACACGTAGAGAAAAAAAGATGAAGAGTTGGGAAAAAAAAAAACTCAAGTTACAAAACTTAATTTAAACATCTCTTAAGATGTTTGAGAGTGTTCTGATTTCTTCCTTTTGATGTATTTTAAAAGTGATTTCACTAAAAAAAAAAACATTGAAGTAATGTTTTTTATATATATAGTTTTGATGTATTGATATTAAAAATACTAAAAAAATTATTTTAATTTATTTTCAAGCGAAAAACAATTGAAGCATACACAACACCAAACACACACCACCTAACCCGTTAAATTTCTCCCATGACAAATAAAAATTACTATCAAATAAGAAAATGAAGGGTTAAAAATATTAAGAGATGAACATTTAACTCCCTTGTCAATGAATTGGAACCTAACTTTTTTTATAACCAAATTTCATTTTATAACTTAATTAGCTAGCACTAACGCTAAATTAATTGGCTGCTTTTAGAGGCTAACCCACTACAATCCTTTTGTGATCTTGTCTTGACTAACTTTTCATTTGTCAAGATTTCAATTCATGCCTAATCCGCAGCCTAATATATGTTGTGGGGCTTTTCAAGCTTGTCAGTCAACATTATCATGTAGGTGCATTACTGCATTAATTAATTTAGATTAAAATAATAATTACTTTATATATATTATTATAAGAACGTGGCATTGAATTTCTTCAAACCATTGATATATATATATATATATATATATATATATATATATATATATATATATATATAAAAGGGATGGATGGATGGATGGAGACTTGAAGGTTTTTCTTCGAACTTTTCAAAGGTATAATCTGCCCCAGGCAAACCCTAGCATAAGATCTTAATGCATTTTACCCTTTATTATAAAGAAAAACTTGTTAATTTCTCATGACTTCTCCTCTTAAATTCAAACTCGAAATTATAATGTAGAGAATATAATCATACTTTACCTGAGCCATGCCTAGTAAGTATCAAGGCTACTATGAGTGGGATCCATAAAATGCAGAAGTCATGGCAAGTTGCATGGAAAGTGCTCCAGGAATTTGAACGTCGTAGGCACTAAATAAGAAAATATTGATACTTGCACCAATGTACGTCGTCGTATAATTATACCCTGCACACAGACAAGTGATAAACCTAAAACTATAATTTAGCATGCCGACAGACAGAAGCTCATCTCTGTTAACCTTTATCAAATGGAAAACGGAATGTTTATTTTTTGTTTTAAAAAATTAATTTTTTTATGTGTTTTCTAATTATTTTAATGTGTTAATATCAAAAATAAATATTAAAAATTAAAATATATATCATTTTAATATATTTTTAAATAAAAAATACTTTTAAAAAACAACAAAACCAGGCTCTCGTACCCATACACTACTAAACAATGTGCTCTAAGAAGTCACCGTGCGCACTTGCCCACGACATTAATAGACATGCACAGTCTTTCATCTTTCATAATAGCTTAGAGATTATTATTATTATTTTTTTATTTTGTGATCTTTTTTTCTTTTTCTCGAAAGAAATTGATGGCATATATGGACCTTTCCTTCTTCTCTCTTTTACAAATATGTATGCACATCTTATAGGAACTTGAGGGCTATGTATCCTTGAATTAGACATGCAAAACGTACGTTTACAAAATTATCAATAAAAGAGATGCAAGCAGATTGGTAACTTTTTTACGTTTGTATTAATGATGCATGATTTTTAATTTAATTGTGTTTATTTCTCATAGTAATTTCATTATAAGAAAAAAATATACAATATTCGCCAACATACTAGTGTAGCTTATTGAAAGAAGACAGAAAAGAAAAAAAACGAATTAAAAAAAATCTAACCAAGGAAAGTTTAATGACCAATAATAATACTACAACACTATAACAATGTGTTTTTTTTTTTTCGATGCTTCATTGTTTATCTTTTGGTTTTGACATGATTCTTAAATGTTATTATAAATATTTATTTAAAATTTAATAATGTTTTCTCAATTATTATGTATCTATATGAAAATAATAATACTAATAATAAATTATTCATAAAAATTTGATTCAAAATATTTTTTATTTTTAAAATTTTTAAATAGATTTTGAACATGATTTTATCACATTTATAATTGTTTTAGCTTTCAATCACACAAAACATGAACATACTATTATGATATAATTTTTTTTTGCACTAACAATCATAAATTATATATATATTTTAACAAAGATTATGATTTCAATTAAAAACCTTAATTTTACTAAGATAAACAAAAGATACGTTAATACTTGATGAAATTGTTTTTTTCGAAACTACTATTTTTTCAAGATTGATAACAAAGATAAAAAAATAATTTTGTGACCTATTTAATTTTTTTTTATTCCCACAACACAAAGTAAACATACAAACTAGTTAATTGCTGAACATATACCAAATTTCCGTACAAAATGGTCATGAATTTGGCCAAAGAAATTTGTGGCATTTACTAGCTAGGCCTTCATAAAGAGTAAGAAGCAAAACTCGCCCCACCTTCTGAATAACGTGTCTTTGCCATTGCAAAGTGGTGACCACCAAAAACCAATAAGCTGCATCCATTTTCCACAATACACACCAGTTTCTAGCTGTGAGAAATTGGAAACCTGAATATTGACCTAACGCATTGACTATGTGAGGGTCAACGCTTTTTCTTTTTCTTCTTCTTTTTTCTTCTTGTGCCATGTTTTAAGTCTTCATATTCTTTTTAATTAATATTATATCAGATTAAATCCATTTCACTTAGAGAAAAAAACACATGTAATTTTCACTAGAGCTAGTTATTGCTTTATTAATGTGATCTAACTCAAAAGAGTTTTCGAGTTCAATTCCAAGGCCCGGAACTTTTTCTTGAGTTGCGTGTAATTGATGTTCTAGAACAGGGAATTTTTATTTTGAAAAATAATACATGTTAAAAAATATTTAAAAAATAAATGATTTGAGCATAACTATGTTCTAGAATATTATTTTTATATACCGTTATTATTTGGAATAGTGATGGCATCTTAAAATATATTTTTCTACACAAATACCATTTGAAATAGTAGTCCTTTAGTGGATGTTTTAAAACATCTTTCTTTTACAAATCAATTAACCTTAATAAAAGTCAACCACATATCATCTAAAAATTCAATGGCCAAAAGAAAAAATTAAAAATCCAATACTCAAGGAAAAAAAAAGATAAAGTGATGTGGCTGGATAGAGAAATGAGGGAAGAAAAAAGAAAGAAAAAAAATAATGGGTCATCAAACACACATCGGAACTCTGTTTTTGACATACCTAGCACTGTTAAAAAGATCTCGACGAAATAATTGTAACTACACATTAGAAGAACACCAAAGGAGATCAAAATCAACCCTGAACAAAACACCTAACGAATTAAGGCAATGTTTGGTGGTCTTTCAAGGTGTGGCTAGAATCATCTCATTGAGATCTTTTTAACGGTACCGGGTGTGTCGAAAACAAAGCTTCGATGTGTCCTTGGTGACCTATTTTTTCTTGGCCATTAGATCTTGAATCTCATTTCTTGGCCATTGATCTTCATAAAATTTTGGATTGACTTTTTATGTATGTTAATTGAATTGTGAGGGACATGGTTTTTGAAACAACAGTTATTTCCAATAACGATTATGTTCAACCATTAATTGTCAAGTTAGAGGAACGAAGATGAAAATATAGAAATAAATTATTTTTTAAGATAATTTGAAACTGAATTTATTTCATTTTAAAATATAAAAAATAGGAGACATGTTCCTTTTATCTCTATTTCTTCTGTTTAGAGACAACAACCAAACGCTATCATAAAGTTTATCAAATTGAACTAACTGAGTTGAATGATTAAATACTAGAATTCATTTAGATTTTATTAATTAATATCAAATAATATAATTAACATATACTAAAAGTCTTTGACATTTCAATGTAGCAATGATTAGTGACATGCCAAGGTCTTTTACACTTTGAACCTAAAAAAAGATCTTTTACATTTTGATCCATAAGTTTTTTAAGATTTTTTTTTTAAATTTCAAACTTAGTTTTTTAATTCAATTTCATCCTCTGACATTAGGTTTACTAGTTATTGGAGTTCATAATTTTTTCCAATTTTCTTTACATGAAGTTATCCCGTCTCATGACCTAAGTTAGTCATGTTGATTCGAGTCATTTTTTTAATTATTCTTTTCTCAACTTTATCTTTCAACATTGGGTTGATTTGAAATTGAGCTTCATAATTTTCTTGGTTTTATTTCTATGGGATTATCATGGTCTTGCGGGCTAGTTAGGTTGATGATGACTTTTTTTGTTTTTTTTAATTGAATATTTTTTTTTTCAATTTCATCTTTCAACATTGGGTTGATTGAGAACTTTATAACTTTTTTTTTTATTTGTTTTTTATGGAGTTATACAAGTCTCTTAACCCGAGTTTGACAAGTTACCCTAGTTGACTTGGGTTCATTTTTTTTCTTTTTTCCTCCATTTTAATCCTTTAAAATTAGGTTAATTGGAAATTGAGCGTTATAATTTTTTTAATTTAATTTCTATGAGGTTATTATCATTTTATGACCTGGGTTGCGAATTAAGCAAGCTGACTTGGATATTTTTGGTTGAGACTTTCTCAATTTTATCTTTCAATATTGGGTTGAATGAAAATTATGCTTCATAATTTGTTCCAGTGTGTGTTCTCTGAGGTTATCCTGGTTTCATGACTTAGGTCATAGGTTTGACTAGTTGACTCGGATGATTTTTTTATTTCATCATTCAATAATAAGTTGATTGAAAATTGAGTATCATAGTTTATTTCAATTTGTTTTCTATAGGGTTATCCCGAAGTCATAACTCATATTTAACATGTTAATCAGGGTTGACTCGGCTTATTTGAATTTTATTTTCAATTTCATCATTCAATATTAAGCATTGGATTTAATAATTTTTTTATTTGCTTTCAATAGGGTTAATAGGGTCTCAAGACTTGGGTAGTGAATTTGACAGGTTAACATGAGCTGACCTGAGTTAATCTAACATGTTATCGTTTAAATATTTTTTTTAAAAGATGTCGTCTTAATATTTTTTAATCAAACTATATTTTTATTAGGCGTCCGAATTGTTTTTAAACTTGCCATGTTGACCATGTCATTTTATGTCAATCCTTGTATAATATATGTATTTTTTACTAAAAATTACATTAACAATATCTATATATTTCTTCATGTCCAAAAAAATCTGATTTGACCGTAGCTTAGTGTGGACAATAACATAGTTACTACTAATTAAACTAATTGGATTGAGGATCATATCTATAATTATTTTTTAGAGGATATGATAAGTTGATTAGTGCAATGCCAACCTTTTTCTTTATTGTCTTTTTGGTACAGGTTTAGTATGCCAACATGAATCCAAAAAAGCAATTTAAAAAAAAAAAAGATTAGCACCCTGATGAAAATATAGAGACTTTGGAAACAAAATCTTATAGATCTAGAAGATTGGCTGGGGCAGATACCGGTAAGGATCTTCTCTCGCATCAGCCAAACATGATTTTAAGGATTTAGGTTTTTATATTTGAGTTGTCGATCATAGATAGTCGAACAATCTATGCCTCATACTCTAAAGTCTTGAGATTCACTAGAA
>Ga0325411_1005728_pt1 | contig 13702 bp, 4 predicted proteins | sample PopdelMetagenome_13_FD_206181 | JGI IMG/M metagenome (GOLD analysis project Ga0325411, IMG submission 206181) | Populus deltoides microbial communities from Bellville, Georgia, United States - Xylem-PdIQD-R4 | ecosystem: Host-associated > Plants > Phyllosphere > Stem > Wood/Secondary xylem... | reverse complement strand
GCCTGAAGTCTTAGATCTTAAAGGAATTAAATATTGGTCTTGTTATATGTTTTGGTACATAAAGCAACCAATAGCTAGATAAGAGGCTTCAGTCTCCATCAATTTCTTTACTGGTTTCAAGTTTGGTTGATTGAAAGAGAAGGATTTCGATATAATGTAAGCATGATTAATGGCTAGCTAGTAGCTAGAACCTACGCAATTAATTGGAGCCAAGATTCGATGCATTATTGTCAACTATAACAGTGTGTCATGGTTACAACCTTCTAGGGTGCCCGATAATGATGCTCAAGAACAACGACAAAGAGAGACATGAAAAATAAAATGATTGAACCCACCATATTATTAATTAGGTTTGTTGATTTAACTGTAGATTCTTTTCAAATTGCATTATTTACAGTGACAATGCAACGTATTTCTTTTTTTTTTTTTCTAAACAATTCTTACTTTTTCATTAATTTTTTTCTTCAAATTTATACTTACAAATGAAGTTAAATGAGATTTTGGGCTTACAATATGCTTATAATATGATCCGGCATTAAATTAGTGTTTGATTTGGTAAGATATAAATCAATTTTATTAATTAAAAAGATGAAACTTTAAAGATTAAAATTAACAATAGAAAAAATTACAGCCCATTTATCTCCTTTTTAACTAGACACAGAGCTTTTTCAGAAAAACATTTGGTCCCTAAAGTTTTTTAACTTTTCAAGCTTGATTCTTTTTTTTAGGTTTTTACATTTTGGTCCAAAACATGGTTTTGTTCATGTTTAATTCCTTGAGTTTAAGAGAGGAGAGAGAAATGTTGGAAAATAAAAGAGGAGAGAGAAAGTAAATGGTTGTTCACATTACTATGATAGAAAACCGTTTTTGATATTAATGCATTCAATTCAACGAGAGTAGTTCCATTAAGGTGTTTTTTACACTTTATCTTGCTGAAAAAACTAGATCGAGCTCGAGAAAGAAAATTTTCTTTGGTTAGATTTTGAATTCTTGGACCAATTTAGGATTTTTTTGGGTTAATATATTGGTTTATTGAGATTCTAAGAATGTTTTTTTATAGGTTTTTTTAGGTTAAAATAAGTTACTTCAATGGTCAAATGGTTATTAAGAAGTAAGAGTTACTAAACAGGTTTTGATGTATTTTTCCGTTGGAAAATATAAGGATGAGGTGTTGTGTGATGTTATGCCTATGCATGCTAGTCATTTATTGATACAAACCAAGTTAGGTCTGAATTTTGCCTTAAAATACCAACTAACCAGCTTTGTGAGATCAAACATATCTCTTAAGCTATTCATCAAATTGATCTAGAATTTTATAGCGAGATACCAGACACATGAAAATATGTTGCGGTAAACTTACAGGTCAATCTGAGTTTAGGAATATATTATTTAAATTGTTTTAAGTTTCTGTCACTTTTTTGACAGATTTGTCGACAAAGTATTCTTTCTTGACTATTTTCAGCCCAATCAGTCCAGAGCTGTAATAGGTTAATTTTGGACAGAAAAGAGAGATTAAATAAGAATTATTTAAGCCCTAATTGTTTTCATGGGATTGAGCTATAGGGTTTCTAATGTGATTTGGATTAATTGAAGAATTGGAGTCCATACTTTACAAGGATTCTAAGTCCTATATTTACTTGATGTGGAGACATCTAAGAGGATCTTTATCGTGAGTTTCTTTTCCTTGTTTTTTTAGGTATTACCAGAACATTAAGAAGACTAAGAGGAGACAATATAAATAAAGAAATTCTAGCAATCAAAACGAAGTTTTCTAGTCAAAATAGTGCCACAATGGCTATGACACCCGCTCAAAGAGACCAACTCAAGCAGCCTTCAATTGCCAAACTTGACAGTTTATGATGGTCACTTTGAGCCAACAGTGAGGATCCTTTTCAGCTGAATTAAGGGCCAAGATTTGACACCATTAAAGACAAAATATCCCTCTTCCACCCCATATAAATAGGGTTGGATTCCATGGCCTGAGAATGAAAAAATAATTGTGTGCAAAGTTGACAAAAAACCAGCCACCCTCCCTAGGTTTTTTTTTTCCCTTTTAGCTATTAGTTCTCTCTTCTTTCTTTCTCTCCATCGTGTTTTCAACTGCCACCACCTCTGCACCGTCGTGAATAACCACAACACAACCCTTATTTATCAACCTATCCTCGTTGGCGATAGAAAACACCATTGTCAATCCCTTCTTCTCCCTTTCCACCACAAACTTCTTCTTCTCTCTGTACCACAAGAACCTAACCACCACCTCAACACTGCCTTGAGCCATCAACACTTCCATCGTCCTCAGCCAACTAGTGACGACAGTTGTGACCCTTGCGCTAGGTGAGCTCCTTCTTCAATTCCCCTCATCTCATCTCCATGTAGGACATGAAATAATTCACGTACTGCAAGAGCTGGCTTCTATCAACAGATGCAAACTAGGCTGGAACCGTTGTGGCCTGGCCCAGATAGTTGGGTTGGGTCCAGCCTAACCCTAAAAAAGGAGAGAGGCTAGGTTTGTTGGGCCGCCAGTCGGCCCAACTTGACCCGTCTAGGTCTGACCCAACCCAATATATTTAATAATAATATAATAATAATAATAAAAAAAACAATTCCAAAAAAATTTAAAACTCATTTAAAAAATTTTGTGATTTTCTCGCATGTTTTCTATCAATTTTGCATAATATCGGACTATATATTTACATAGTAAGATACAGATCAGGTATTAAAATACCTGATTTTCTTTGAAATGTTTCTTAAAAAAATTGAAAATTAAAAAAAAATTACAAATTTTTTTAAATTAATTTTCTCTTTCCAAAAAGAAAAACAAAAAAAAAAAGGTTTTGTTGTCATGAATACGACCAAATTCTAAAAGTTTTTCAAGCACATTTTTTTTAAAAAAATTAAAAATTGCATATTTCTCATGTTTTAAAATGTAAAATGAATATCATATCCAGTTTAAAATATCAAAAGTCCTTCACTAATCATTTTATATTTAAAGTGCTAGGATTTAATTATAGACTTTAATATATAGGGTATAAAATTACAATGTAATGTATACTCTCAAATATTAAAGATACAAAGCGTAAAATAAATGCGATGCTAGAATTTGAACTTTAGAACGGTTAGGATTTCACTCAATAAAGTAAAGACTCTTTCACAAAAAAAGATCTGTCTTAGTCCTTAGAAAAAGACCAATGGATAGAAACATAACCTAGAAAAACAATCATACAACAATGTAGTTTTTCTTAGGTATGGTGCACTGGGGGTGATGCATCTTCTCATTGCACAACTAGTTCTTTATCCAAACTCTCAAAGACTATAGGTTTCCTAGTAACCACAATACAAGGTAGCGACTCCTGAACTTTACAATTATAACTTTATGATTATACTCAAAACCCTTTTCTTTTCCAACACCTCTTGGGAGGCTAACCCACTAGTCGATGTCGCCCCGCAACAAGATGAAACTTCATTAGGGACACCTTGTCTGGTTGGACTAAGCTTTGCTTGTTTGACTATTTGTTTTGGTCTGTTTAATTTTAGCTCATATTTTTACTGCTTTAACATGCATTTTTTACTTTCTATTTATGCATAGGTACATCAGGTATGGATTAATGCCCTCATTTTACAAATAAACCCATTTTTAGGTTAGGCGGGAGTATCGGTCTGTCTTATGACTTTCAGTCAAGGTTTAAATTTGTGAAATATCCATCTATGAACTGAGCGTTTACTTGGTAATGGCGTGTATACAGTGCCCCAACTGTTCCTTATAGACCCTATACTGTCTTCATGAAAGGTTGTCACTTGATAGCTCTTAGACCCTTTTGAGACTAAGTAGTAAGCCTACCCTCAATATAATTGCATAGAACCTGTCTCTAGGGAGTGAACTCGCTAATAATTCATTTTGCATCAAGATAGACGTTATCAATAATCTTGAACTCTGCAAGGTTTTTTTGAGCTAAAACCATGGCTTTCTTAAAAAGAGTTTGAGATGATCAGATTATGGGCTTTTGCCTATATTCAACAGAAAGCCATGGATAAACTCTTTGAAAAGGCTAATCCAAACCCAATGTGCTTCTATACGCACACATCCATTTATTGTAAATAACATACATACATGCATCAGGTTGAAATATAGGTCCCCAAAGAGCTTCAATCCATAAAGTCTACGACACCCGACTCCGAGTAAGAAACATGGAAGATGAAAAGCGTGCTCATCGTGATGTGCATTTCCAAGAAGAGTTGGAGTCTCTGAAGGCTAGTATGGCTCGCTTCATTAGATTACTTGAGTAAACATTTAGAAATGCATATAGTAAAGGTCTTTCCAATTGACCTTCCACCTTTCTTCAAACCCCGACAACAACTCAACCTCAAAGAAAGAATGAGAGAACATGGTCAGGAGCCCTAACACAATCTAGCATTTGTGTAGTTAATAGCACTGGTATAAGCCTTTATGGTTGTGGATGCATTCGCCAACGAGTCTTATACGACAAAATCATCTGATGACATTGATCAAGATAAGATGACAACGTTAGAAGATAAAATCAGGGCGATGAAATACATTTGTACAACCCAGTACAAGTCACAGAGATATGTCTGGTCCCGAATATGGTTATACTGAAAAAGTTCCATGTTTTAGAGTTTATTATATAACTGGAACACAATGCCCCATTACCCATCTCAAATTCTACTGCAATAAAATGACAGAAGTAGTAAATGATGAGAAACACTAATGCACTTCTTGTGGTAGTGGCAGAGCATATAGAGTAAAGAGTGATAGAATCTATGCACCTGTGGAGAAAAAGGGCTTCAAAGAGAAATGAAAGAAGGTCGACCATGTTTAAGGTGACTACAAAGGTAAGAAAAACCAATTCCCAAAGTTACCACACTCCATCCTCTTCACCCCAAATTGCCAACATCAATTTCAACACTTTATTTCATGCTAGAAAACTCCTTAAATCAAAATCCAAATTAAGAGTTTTCAAAAATTCCAGGAACAACTACCTCAATTATCGTTATCCCTAAATGAGATGTACTGAAAGTTATCAAGCATCGGGCATGTAGCTCCAGAACCAGTCACACCTCTACAATCACCTTACCCTAACGGGTACAAACTCAATCTCACCTGCGAGTACCATACTGGTGTTGTAGGACATAACATTCATACCTGTAGTGCATTTAAAAAGAAGCTTCTGCAATTAATTAAAGCTGAGTGGATAACATTCGAAGAAACTCCAAACATGAGTACGAACCTCCTACCCAATCATGTTTTCAGTAGTGGATCGATAAATGCACTAGAAGCGGAAAGCTTAGGAAACCTAAAAGCACTAATGGTGAGAGCAAGGTGTGAAGAAGACATAGGGGATTCTCGAAGGACTCGAATTTAAAAGGGTGTCTATGATGAAAATAGAGGACGAAGTTCTACCACAACTTTTTATCCACATCATTGATGAGATTCCTGCAAGAGCTTTCGTGAGGAGGCTGGCCGAAGGAGAAGCGTACCAGAGTTGGAAAATAAAGACTATTCCTTTTGTGTTTAGAAAAAAATAATTGCCTCTGTTTGATCATGCCTGTAAAATTATTTGATTTTGTCATGTTTCAACCTGTTTTAGTCTTGTCAACAACTTGACCCATAATGTCACAAGACTTTCTTTGTCAAATAAGCCTTTTCTTTTAAATAAGATCATGTGTTTTCTTGTGCGTTTATTTTTGTTATTATTTCATGCAAATAACAAACCTACACGAGCACACCCTTTACTCACAAAACCACTATACCAAGAATTCCTTGGTGTGTTTTCTTTTCCCTAAAAAAACAATGCACAATCTCATGTTTTCTCAAAGGTTTCTAGAAAAATCAAAGTTTTAGTGCAAAAACAGAAATCAAATTAGTGTTTGTTCTAATAGACGAGTTTTGAAAATTTAAGTTATATCTTAGAAAAATGATTATACACCTAAAAAGCTTGAAGAATAACAATAGCATGAGATGACTTTAAAGCTAAGTTTTAGCTGAATGAATAATGAGAAACCATTTCGCGTGATCACATGAAAAAAGATAAAAGCTTATTAATTAAGAATGCATGCTTTTGAAATGAGAAAAGACCATTTTTGATAATCTTTTCACAAGGATAAGATATATCTTTTGCAATCCCCTTTTGAGCTTAATATGCTTTTCTTGAGAAAATTAACCTTGGCTAAGATCATAGCTTTTACAAGGGGGCAAATGTGAGAAATATATAAAAATACTTCAATGATTAAAAGTGCTCAAACAAGGCTGGGGGGCATGAAACAATTTAAAGGATCCAAAATGATTAAGCATACTATAAAAGTAACTAAAATGATGATGCTTAAAACCAAATGAAGAAAACAAAAAGAAAAGCCCAAGCCTGACATTAAGGGGGGAACGATAGACCATTTTGTAAGGCCTAGAAATACATGAACCAAGAGAGGTCACGGAACAAGCACTAACGATCTTTAGTCTTGAAATCCCTTAAACATCTTTTGAGCCCATAAATATCATTTTTCTTCATAACTAAGAGCCAAAGCCTACGTTATGTGCTCAATCAAGTCCTTTTTGATCAAAGACGAGCAATCTTGATTGGTAGGCAATGCTTCCCCATGAGAAGCAAGATCTATTTAAAATGAATGCTTTGAAGACTGGTTCTCTGATACCCTTAAATTAAAACTTGAACCATTCTGACCAACAAAACATCACTTCATGGTAGAACAAAGACTTTCAAACCTACCTATAAGAATCACTTGAATTTTTTCAAAACAAGTTTGCTTGAAACTTACATCAAAATGGTTTCTATGTTTGGAATAACTTTGAAATTCTCCATGAAAACACCTTTCTAAATAACCAAATCTTCTTTTAAATAGCCTTATCCTAAAAAAAGAAAACCCAAATCGAATGCTTGGGGGTATAATTAAACTGGGGGGTAATAAAAAAACACATAATAAAGTTGACTCCATGATTTCTTTTCAAAGAAAATAAAAAATATAGGGCAGAGCTGACGACCTTTGAGATAAAGGATTGTTGATGTCATGCCCTTTCTAGAGGTTAAGATCATAAGATGTGATTTGAGTAAGTAAGAGCGAAAAAGCCATCGAATTTTGCTACAAAGACTCAAACTTTTAAGAAAAAGGAAACTCTTTGAAGAAAAGGACCTATATTTCTCAAGTAAGTATACATGTATATCAATCATAATGCATTATACTTTAATCTTTGATAAACTAGTGTCTCACTAGCAAATCTCTTTCAAGTGCACCTTTGAGCATTCATCACTCAGATAGTGCACTTTCTAGCCCTATCTTTCTCTTTTTTAGTGCGCTTTTGAGCCCCTTCTTTTTTTTTAGTGCTTCTTTAAGCTCTCATCTTCTAGATAGTGGGCCTTCGAGCCCTATCCCGTCATCCTTTTAAGATATCTCTAGCTAAATCCTTTCACCAAATAAGTTGTATTTTTCATTTGGGTAGGTTGCCCATTACAATAAGATTACTTTGAAAAATCATTGCAATTTTCACCTGGGCAGGTCACTCATTACCATAAGATCACTTTGAAAAATCTTTGTATTTTTTCACTTGGGCAGGTTGTTATTACAATGAGACCACTTTGAAAATCTTGCATTTTTCGCTTGGGCAGGTTGCCCATTACAATGAGACAACTTTGAAAAGTCTCTGCATTTTCACCTAGGTAGGTCACCCATTACAATGAGATCACTTTGAAAAATCTTTGCATTTTCCACTTTGACAGGTCGTCCATTACAATAAGATCATTTTGAAAAATCTTCGTATTTTCCACTTGGATAGGTCACCAATTATAATGAGATCACTTTGTAAAAACCATTGTATTTCTTATCTGGGCAGGTCATTTATGACAATTTGATCATTTAAAAATCTTTGAATTCTATCAATAGACAGGTTGCTTGGTACAATCATATCACTTTAAAAAGTCTTTCATAAAGATCATCTTTTTCTTTATAAACCCTATCTTCTTCTTCTTCTTCTTCAAGAGCACTTTCTAGCCCTATCTTCTTCCTTTCGAGTACGCCTTTAAGCCTTCATCTCTTGGGTAGCATGTTTTTTAGCCCTACATCCTTTTGAGTGTGCCTTTGAGCACTTATCTCCTAGGTAGTGCGTTTTTTAACCCTGCCTCCTTTTGAGTGCGTCTTTGAGTCCTCATCCTCTTTCGAGCGTTATCTCTTTTCCCTTTGAGTGCTCATTTGAGCTCTTATCTCCTAAATAATGTGCCTTGGAGCCTTATTCCATCGTCTCTTCAAGACATCTCTAACTAAATCCTTTTGCTAGGTAAGTCACATTTTTTATTTGGAAGGTCACCCATTATAGTTAGACCACTATGAAAGATCATTGCATTTTCCATATAGACAGGTCGTCCATTACAATAAGACCACTTTAGAAAATATTTGTATTTTCTACTTGGAAGGTCACCTATTACAATGAGACCATTTTGAAAAATCTTTGCATTTTCCTCCCAAGCAGGTCACCCATTACAATAAGACCACTTTATTTTTTTTTTGTATTTTTCCACTAAAATAGGTCGCCATCACAATGAGACCACTTTGAAAATCTTACATTTTCCACCTGGGTAGGTTGCTCATTACAATGAGATCACTTTGAAAAATCTTTACATTTTTCACCGGGCTAGGTTACCCATTACAATGAGACCACTTTGAAAAATCTCTGCATTTTTCACCTGAGCATGTCGCCCATTACATTGAGAACACTTTGGAAAAACCATTGTATTTTTCATGAGGGCAAGTCATCTATGACAATTTGATCATTTTAAAATTTTTTAATTCTACTAATAGGCAGGTTGCCTAGTACAACCATACCACTTTAAAAAGTCTTTCACAAATATCATCCTTTTCTTTACAAACCCTATCTCCTTTTCCTTCAAGTGCACTTTTTAGCCCTCGTCCTTCGGATAATGCACTTTATAGCCTTATCCATTTTTCCTTTAAGTGCACTTTTGAGCTCTAACTTCAAACATTTCAAAAGGATTGACAATTTCTTGATCTGGTGAATCCGTTATCTCTCATTCCTTTTTCTTCTTTACAGAGCTTACTATCTAAAGTCTCTTACGATCTTTCTATCGTAGGCATTGTAAAGACAGGACAACTATCATAACCTATTTCTGGGTTATTGCCCAAATTCATCTTCTTCTTTTTCAAAATAAAAAAATCAAAAAATAAATATTAATAGCAAGAAGATTGACATTTTGACAAAAATAAGTTGGGAGGATTTCAAATATAGAGAAAGATCAAGTTGTAATTTTGAATGAATCGAGAGCCAAGTTATACCTCATTTTACCCAAAACTGAAGAGACAATACAGATTCAAGGTCAAATTAAATAATTATCGGACGAATCTGCATAAAAATTAAGCCTAAGGACATAATTAGATTTTTAATAGGCTAATTTGACTTAATCATGGGCCAAATTAAATTTTAATTATGTTTAAGAATTAATTTGGGTCCAGTTAAATGATTTAATTAGGTGCAAGGACTAATTATACTTTAAATGAGTCAAATTAATTTTTTAGAGGATTAATTGGTGAAAATCCAAGTTTGGGAGCCTAATTTGGGCTTAATTAAGAAGATTGGAATTTTAGAAAACCAAATTTAATTTTTACCAAGACAATTGATTCAAATAATGGGTAAAATTACAAGAAAATTAAAAGATTAGGGTCAATTAAGGTCTAAATTGAAGAAATTTGCAGCCAATGATCATTTTACAAAAGACACCGAACTATGGGAACCCAATTGATTGAAATCAAGGGTGAAATTGAAGAGAATTGAAAGTTTAGTAGTCAATTGAGAGTCAAGTTGCATAAATCTGAAATCAAGGACCACAATGAAAAAGGGGCTAAAATTTAAGGCTAACATTGAAGTTCGACAAAGAAAAAATTGCATAAAATTTAAATTTTAGGGTCAATTAGCAGTGCAGTTTAAAGAAATTAAAAGTCGGGGGACCAAATTAAACTTTTATCAAATCCCTAAATTAAAACTCTAAAAGCCAAAATGATGTCCTATCATTTAAATGAAAAACACGTTTTGACCAAATAGTAAAAACAAAAAAAAGACAGACCATACAACTCGTCGTCTGCATTGTTCATCTTCTTCATCATTGGTTTCACCCGAAAGCTGCTCGGATGGTCTCCTTTTCAAAACATTTAATGCCTCAACTCTTCACCAAATTTAACAAATCATACACGCAAATGATGGTCTAACATTTGACTACACCCCAGTGTGGTCCTTTCTTACTGATTGACACCACAACGGGTGTGACACCGGCCTAAAGAGGCCAACTCAGGCAGCCTTCAACTGCCAAACTTAACAGTTCATGATTGCTATTTTGAGCTAATGGTGGGGATCCTTCCCAACTGAATAAAGGGTCAAGATTTGACACCATTAAAGACAAAGTGTCCCTCTTCCACCCCTATAAATATGGATGGATTCCATGGCCTGAGAATGAAGAACAAATCGGGTGCAAAGTTGACAAAAACACCAGCCTCCCTCCCTAGCTTATTTTTCTTCCCGTCGACAATTCTCTCTCTCCACAATGTTTCTAGCCGCCACCACCTCAGCACCGTCATAAATAACTACAACACAACCCTCATCCATCAGCCCTTCTCCTCGCCAGCGATAGAAACCACTGCCGCCAATCTCTTCTTCTCCCATTTCCCCACAAACTCTTCTTCTTCCTATATACCATAAGAACCCAACCACCACCTTAACATCACCTTGAGCCACCAGCCTTCCACCGTTCTCAGCCAGACTAGTGACGACAGTCGCAACCCCTGCATTAGGTGAGCTCCTTCTTCTTTTTCTCCCTTTCTCGTTTCAAACAGGACGTGAAATAATTCACATCCTGCAACTGCTGGTTTTTTTCCCAGCAAATACAAACTGGACTGGACTTGTTTCGACCCATCCTAGATAAATAGGTTGGTCTAGCCCAGCCCTAAAAAAAGAGAGTGGTCAAATTTGTTGGGCCGCTAGTTAGCCCAATTTGACCTGGTTGGGTCTAGCCTAGCCCAATATATTTAATAATAATAATATAATAATATTATAATAATAATTAAAAAATGAAAAAAATTTCTAAAAAATTTCAAAACTCATTTAAAAAAAATTGTGATTTTCTCGCATGTTTTTCTATCAATTTTGCATAATATTGGGTTGTATATTTACACTATAAGATACAAATCCAGTATTAAAATACATAGTTTTCTACGAAACATTTCTTAAAAAATTTGAAAATTAAAAAACAAATCTCAAAAATTTTAAATTTCCTTTTTTTAAAAAAATTTATTTTGTTTTCATACATACAGCCGAATCCTAAATTTGTTTTCAAGAATATTGAAAAAAAAACAAAAAAATTGCATCTTTCTTATGTTTTAAAATGTAAAATGGATATCATAACTAGTTTATGATGATTCGTTAGGGTTCGATCAAAATATCAAAAATTCTTCACTAATCATTCTGTTCATTTTATATTTAAAGTGTTAGGATTTAGTTGTAGACTTTAATATTTGGGGTATAAAATTACATTATAAATTTTAATTATTACTCTTTTATAAAAAAAAATTAAATGCCATATAATAAAAAAAATCAAAAGACCATTTATAATATAAAATTAAATATTTTAATTTATATCTATATCGAAATATCATTGAAAATACCCACTTGGTTTCTATCAAATAAGAAAAAGGCCGGATGATATTAAGCAAAACTTCTTGAGTAGAAGGATGTAATCAATCAAAATAAAATAAAATATCTCGTTAAGAAAATGTCAAAAAAAAAAAAAAACTATCGATTTTTTATGGTTCTTATGATATTATATAACACATGATTTATAAAATATATGCTTAAGTAATCGATTCTAAACTCTTAGCCATAAAATTATAATAAAAGAGGTAAATTCTTTTAAACTTAAGAGTAAAATTATAATACATCAAACGTGATAAGAATTTTTTATTATTCTTTCTTTTGATAACGCTGAATAATCTACCTTCAGTCCTAAGTTTATGTCATTTTCTTACAGCAAAATCATATGGATATTTACACATAATATTATACGTGACTTACAAATGAGAAGGACACCTTGATGTGTTTATCTACAATTTAAAATAACCAATAATAAGTAGAATAGTGTCGGTTTGATATTGTAATAACTATTATTTTTTAAAATATTTTTTATATAAAAATATACTGAAAAAATATATTTTTTATTTTTTAAAATTTATTTTTGACGTCAATATATCAAAATAATATAAAAACATTTAAAAAAACTAATTTGAATATATATATATATATATATATATATATATATATTGATCTGCATATGGATAATGAAATATCCACAAAATATTCATGAAAATCGATTTGAAATTTGAAATCGACATATATAGTTTTGCAAAACTTGTGGATATTCTTAGTTGACTAATGGTTGAAAAATTAAGTTCAGTTTTTGTTCAAAAACTTTAGAACTGATCTCAAGTTCTTTAACCCTAAATTAAAATAAACACCACTCTCAATTCTCACTCTCGCCGCCCTCAAAGCCCTTTGCCACAAAAACTTCAAGTTTCCTTTTTTGGTGGTTGGATTAATCACCTACTCTTTGCATGGTTAACACAACTAGCTTGGGCATGACCTGGTCCAAATTTCAGGTTATAAACAAGGGGTCAATTATATTATTTTTTTTCTAGCTCTGAATTTCGTGTAAGTTACGTAATTTCTTGATGGTTATTTTCTTGAATTACTGGACTTTCTGGACACAAAAAAGGATTAAGAAGTTCAGTTTAATTGTTTTTATATTGGAAAATAAGTTAAACACTGTTAATTAATCGATATTAAATTTGACTCTTGTTTAATTGTAAGGCATATTACATCTCATTTACCTCATGCTATATAAAATTAAACAAAAAGAAAAATACTTGAACAGGAAAATTACACAAGAAGAATAAAAAAGAAAGATATTATAATCAGCAAAAAAAATTACTCAATAAAACTACAGATAGGGAATAATAACAGAAGGAAAGGAGTGAGAATAGTGCCACCAAAAGAAATATGTAGCTTCAAAATATAGATTATAATTATGAGAATTACATTAATGATTATGGGGAAATTAATATATATTTATGAAATTGTTTTATCATGGAATATGTTCAAGAACATCACAATCAACGAAGCACAGCACCACTGCACCACACACTCGGAATGAACAAACATGTCGCCATTCTCATCAATCGTTTGTGTATTATCTAAAAAGCAAACATATACTTGATAGACAAAGTTCATTTTTTTTCATGGAAATATTACTGTGATTATTATATAGTATAGTCTTTTTTTTTTTTACTTACATGTTGAAAAATTAAGTTTAAATATATGATTATTTAAAAAAATATCATTTAATTTAATAACTAATGACTTCTTATATTAAATACTATAAATTTTCTATTAATTAGTGTTCACATATGCTGTTATCAAAAGAATATCAACATACATACCCCCGATAGATAAATAAATAAATAAATAAATAAACGACGGTCAGATTAATTAGTGTTCACATATGCTATTATTTTTTAACACTTGAACGGCAAACGACAACGCATCAATCATTGTCATCCCAGAAGGTCGACCATTTTTTTAACTCCGTGGACAAAATGTAATAAGAGCCTATTACAAGGAGACACGTTTAGA
>Ga0325411_1005727_pt1 | contig 13705 bp, 11 predicted proteins | sample PopdelMetagenome_13_FD_206181 | JGI IMG/M metagenome (GOLD analysis project Ga0325411, IMG submission 206181) | Populus deltoides microbial communities from Bellville, Georgia, United States - Xylem-PdIQD-R4 | ecosystem: Host-associated > Plants > Phyllosphere > Stem > Wood/Secondary xylem... | reverse complement strand
TGGATGTTTTTGATGGCTTTTTCGTTTGTTGAGGGGTGCTGGTACTTGAGGCAATCTATGGCTTGCATGCTTTTTATAGCATTTTCGTTTGCTGAGGGGTGGAGGTATTTGAGGCAATCTAGCATATTCTGCTGATGGAAAAGATGATCATGAGCCGACCACCATTGCTGCTGGACATGGTGGGAGCACTGTTAAACCATCTTCACGCGAATTTGACACAGCTGCGGAAGCATCAATAGCTTCTTCTGCGGAAACAAGCAGTAAAGTAGAATCATCTTTGGCCAAACCATCTAGGTCTACTTCAGGAACAGAGCAAAACTTAAAACAACAACGATGGATAAGTAGTTCCGTGACTCCAAATCAAATAACCTCTGCCATTGCAGCATCAGAGAAATCCCGTCTTCGTTGTTCTGTAGTTGTGGCCCTTTCGGCTGTCTTATCGCAGACTAGGATTTCCTCTGCTGGGCAGCAACTTGATAAGTAGCCTTATTAATTTTAGGCCTCTTTATCTAGTTCTGCTAAACAGTGTAACGCTTGTTCTCTTCAATAATCAAAGAGCTTTTAAAGGGGCTGTAGAAGCAGAGAACAAGATCCCTTCAACTGGTGGAACTGATTGGACTGAACAAGCAAGTGAAGCTTTGAAGGTAGCTTGGTGATTCATGCGTATGCCTGCGTGAGAGTGTTGTAATGTTATTTTTTATAGTGTTTATGATTGCTGCGCGAGCTTTCCCCTGATTTGCGAATTTTTTTGGAAACAGCACACTTTAAAAATAAAATTTGTCAAAGACAGTTTTTTTTATATAGAAAATAGCATAGTTTAGCTGTGATTTTTAAAAAAATTGCAGTCGGAGAAGTGCGACATCTTGAGCATAAATTTCACCGAGAAGAGAAGAGAAGAGAAGAGGTGCTCTGGGCCGCGCATGCAGTCCACTTCAGCTACTGTTGGTATTGTTGGTGATATTTTCTATAATTGTTTTAATTTTTTCCTCTTATATTTAAAATTTGTGTCGGTTTATTTTAATAATTTATTTAAAATGTGCACTTTCCATGATTCTTATCAAACTGTGCTATTTATTAAAAAACAAATAAAATTGATCGGTGATAATTTGCCAAATTGTTTTCTTCCAAACCACGTTAGAAAGTAAAAACACCCTCTGTGAATTTTTCTGATCATGGTACTCCAAGAAATCACACCCCTCCTGTACATTTGATCGAAAGATTGGCAAGCTTGACCAACGCAGCCACATTTTGCGTACATTTCAATATGATTATTACATATAGAAGTCTTCCTGAACAACCCATTTCTGTCACAATACATGTGTATCCCGTTCAACCTCAAGAGCTTCTGGCTGCCCACTCGCCGGCGAAGCAGAAATAATGCTAATGTTATCCGGCTCAATGCCCACAATTTGCATTTGAGCACGAGTACCCCGGATATCGTTGCTGTCCTAGATACTGTAGAGTCCTGTAAGGAATTGAATCAAACGAAGCTCTCGCCTTTCTCATATGACCCAATCTAGCATTCCCGGAATAGTACCATTCCATGAAATCGAATCCCTTTCAATCATTCCATCAAACACCTCGAGTGCATGTAATAAATTATAACACCTCGAGTTCATTCTCTATGAGCTTGCTTACCCTTATCATAACAAACAAGCTCTGAACAGGATCGTAACAAATGGTCTTCACTTTGTGGGTTTCTATTATTATTATTTTATTTAAAAATATATTAAAATGTTTTTTTATACAAACATATTAAAACAATAATAAAAAAAAAAGAGTATGATGCACCGCCTTAGTTTTAGCATTTCCTTATAAAAGGTGATGGCTCCCCTGTACACTTCATTGTGTGCGTGGGCTCTTATCATTGCATTGTATAAATACTCATTTGATTCCTTCACTTGCTTAAACAGCAAGGTTGCGTAACCAAGATCCTCACTTTTATCACACACATCTACCATTTTTGTCACCAAGAAGTCGCTCTGTGAAAGTTAGTACTTGATAACGTGAGCATGGATGCTCTTCAACTATACAATGTCTTTTCAGTTCTGCAAAATGTGCACAAATAAATTCTCTAGTTCTCTGATTTTCAAGCCACCAATTCTTGTTGCCATTGCTTTCGGTGTTCTTGGTAATCAATGAATAGGGGGTTGTTTTCAGTGTTAAATGAGAGGCAGAAATTTGCAAACTTTTTGCGGTTTTGTTCAAAAAGTTTGTTACTTGATCAAGGAATGCAAGTACATGGAGCTTTAGTGAAAATGGGGTTTGGTTTTGACTTGATGTTAAGCAATGATCTAATTGTTATGTATGGAAAATGCGGTAGTCTAGGTGTTGCTTGTGATGTGTTTGATAGAATGCTCAAAAGAAATGTGGTTTCTTGGACGGCTCTTATGTGCGGGCACATACAAAATGGGAACCCGCTAGAGTCATTATTACTGTTCTCCAAAATGGGCTTATCGGGTGTGAAACCGAATGATTTCACCTTTTCAACGAATCTTAAAGCCTGTGGTTTGTTGAATGGCCTAGATATTGGGAGACAAATTCATGATATTTGTGTGAAAACTGGATTTGATATGGTGAATGTGGTAGGGAATTCTATCATTGACATGTACTCAAAATGTGGAAGAATCAATGAAGCTGCCTGTATGTTTGAAGTTATGCCTTCAAGGAACCTTATAAGTTGGAATGCTATGATAGCAGGATATACTGTTGCAGGATTCTGTGAGAAAGCTCTAGTTTTGTTTCAAAAAATGCAAGAAGGTGGGGGATTCCTCGATGAATTCACGTTTACAAGCACGTTGAAAGCTTGCAGTGATCTTGGTGCAATCAAAGAAGGTAAACAAATTCATGCTTTCTTGATTACTGGTGGTTTCTTGTATTCTGTTAATACTGCTATTGCTGGTGCTCTCATTGATTTATATGTGAAATGTGGGAAGTTGTTCATGGCGAGAACAGTGTTTAGTCATATTGAAGAGAAACATGTGATATCATGGACGGCACTCATTCTTGGTTACGCTCAAGAAGGAAACTTAGCAGAGTCCATGGACTTGTTTAGGCAGCTTAGAGAGAGCAGCATCCAAGTTGATGGGTTTATTCTGTCAAGCATGATGGGCGTGTTCGCTGATTTTGCACTTGTTCAGCAAGGCAAGCAAATGCATGCATTTGCAATTAAAGTCCCCTCTGGTGTAGACATCTCAGTATGCAACTCAATTTTGGATATGTATCTGAAGTGTGGAATGATAAATGAGGCAGAGAGACTTTTCAGTGAAATGCCTGCTAGAAATGTGATTTCTTGGACAGTTATGATTACTGGATATGGAAAGCATGGTCTCGGCAAAGAGGCAAGTCGTCTCTTTGATGAAATGCAATCAGATAGTACTGAGCCTGATGATGTGACTTACTTGGCAGTGCTCTTAGGCTGTAGCCATTCAGGACTAGTAGAGAAAGGTCAAGAATACTTCTCAAGGTTATGCAGCTACCATGGGATCAAAGCTAGAGTAGAGCATTATGCATGCATGGTTGATCTCCTTGGCCGAGCTGGGCGCTTAAAAGAAGCTAAGAACCTCGTCGACAGCATGCCTCTAGAGGCAAATGTAGGGATATGGCAGACATTGCTGAGTGCTTGCAGAGTACATGGAGACTTGGAATTGGGAAAAGAAGTAGGTGACATTCTTTTTAGGTTAGACAGTGAAAATCCTGTTAATTATGTGATGATGTCCAACATTTATGCTGATGCAGGCTATTGGAACGAATGTGAGAGAATAAGAGAATTGGTGAAGTCAAAGAAGTTAAAGAAAGAAGCAGGACGTAGTTGGGTAGAGATTGACAAGGAGGTTCACTTTTTCTATGGCGGAGATGATACGCATCCCCTCACAGCGAAAATACATGAAATCTTGAAAGAAATGGAGAGGAGGATGAAAGAAGAGTTAGGTTATGTTTACGGGGTTAAATATGCATTACACGACGTGGAAGAAGAGTCAAAGATGGAGAACTTGAGAGTTCATAGTGAGAAGTTGGCAATAGGGCTGGCATTGGTTTGTGGGGGTTTAGAAGAGGGGAGAAAGGTGATTCGTGTATTCAAAAACTTGAGAGTTTGTGGGGATTGTCATGAGTTCATAAAGGGTTTATCGAAGATCTTGAGAGTAGTATTTGTTGTGAGAGATGCAAATAGATTTCACAGGTTTGAGGATGGCTTGTGCTCTTGCAGAGATTACTGGTGATTTTGTATTACAGTTATCTTACCCTCCTGAGATTTCATACCTTTCTGGGCTTGGAAATCCCTCTTAAGAGGCCTCCTTTAATGCTGCTGTAAAATTAGCTTCCGGCAGCCAGGAAAGAGAGGGAGGATGGGATACAATATGGAAAAAACATGAAATTGACTTCATGGAGAGATGAGCAAGCATACAATTTGGAAGCAAGGGATCTTCAGGCGTAGCTTCTCCCCCCATTCACTGTTGAGCAAGGAGTCTCCTGGCGTGCGAGCAACAGCACTGTTATTTGTTGAAGACTTCGGTGCTTTAAAATGTTGAAACAAGCTTTTGAAGGTTCTTCATCTCCATTTTTATCAAGGTAACGATTAAGTTGAGTTGGAGACTCGAGCTCATTACAGCTATTATTGTACACATTCTGTCCAAGTCATTACCACCAAATGTAACTGAAATTCTCTCGTCTAAACCTCAGCTAAAAAGTCTTGACTTTGACAAATCCTCCTTTGTACAATGAACAAAATCTTGACCCTCAAAGAAATAACCGCCTCGCTGAATTTTCGTTAGTTATTAGCTTTATGCTCAGTAATATGCAATGCCATGTTATTCAAAATCAGGGTTCCATTCAACTGAGAGAAGACTCGAAAGAAAAAAGGGATTTCCATTGATTTAAATTGTACATGTACAAGGAGATACAATAACTCATGGTCAAAGCCAGCCATTCACGTCAAAACCAGCACAACAATAGATTTGCTTTGAAGTGCAGTAGCTTAAGTTGGACACTTGAAGAACGGGTGATCAAGAGCTTGCCAAGCTGTTAGACGTTCGGATGGATCATATTTTAACAAACCATGCAGCAGGTCAATGAGTGAAGATCTTGAGCTGTCTACGTGTTGAGATATCATAAGCTGTGTTGTTCATCGTTAAAATCCAATATCAAGATCATCAATAATCCAATATCCAAGGTCTAAAAATGAAATCCAAAACAGAAAAAATTGAAATCACCTTTAGTCGATCAAGCTTCTTCACAGCTCTTATACTTTCCCTAGAAACGGCTCCTTCAGGCCAATTCAACCTGGATCCTCTCCGAAAATATTTCTCAGCTCCACGACTGCATGTAACAAAAGTGGATGGAATTTCAGTAAAATTGGAAGAGAATTCTATATTCATTAATAGTTGCTCAAACATTATGGGAGTAATGCATAGGGAAGACATGGATCATGAGAAAAAGGAATTGGGAAAACAATAGAAATTAACCCAAAAACTGGACTAAATCAATTTAATCCACTCAACCAGGTTTCTCCCTCAAATATTAGAAAGGAACTTACTTAGCCCTAAGAATCATGTGCTCTGGCAGAGGTCCCAATACCCTCTCCATCATAGCTAAATGTTCCAAGTTCTCGTGTGTCTGGAATAGAGCTTCGCCCTGCATAAATTTTCCCACAAATTTAAGTATTTCTGATAAGAAATTCAGAATCAAAGCAAGGTTCTCATACAACAAGAGACAAGCAGGACTAACCGAGCATAACTCAACTAGTATACAACCAATGCTCCACAAGTCACATGGATAAGACCAACCTAGACCTGCAATGAAAATGTATGCAGAAAATTAGGAAATAAGATTTAATTATAGAATAGTGCAATCCGCAGGTAGTTAAATTTCAGAGAAATCTTCATCACAAAAACACATTTAGGTAGGAAGAACAAACAAAACAAAACTACATTAATCAAGCACAAATGATTTCACACTCATGAACTAATTTTGAGATATAAGAGACGAGCAAAGGTATCACTTGAAGTTTGTAATAGAACCATATAGGCTTGAATTTCCCAGGTGGTGATTCCACAATGAAATTATTAGTTTCTTGTTTTTTTTTTTGTATTTTTAACTATTCAAAGGAAATTTATCATACATCGATCAAAAACTTCCAAATTTCAAGTATAAGCATTTTGGTGGGAGGAATTGCTAGAGAAAAGGAAGAATAGAAAACCTGCACTTTGACAGCTATGGTTTATTAGTCTCTTAAGAGAGAGAGCAAAAAACAAGGGAACTTGAAATTAATGTTATGGTAAACATGGGATATAAGAAGGCCATGCAGAGAGAATGAAAAAACAAATCCAAAAGTACTATGGAAAACACAGCCCTTACAAATTCAAACTTTAAATTTCTCTAAAACTATGCATGTCAGTAGAATCTGTAATAAATTTTCCCACTACAGATATCTGGGGGAAAACATAACACATTGAATGTATCATCAGAAAAACAGTCCTCTACACAAACAATTTGAAACAAATGATGTAAGGTTCTAGAAAGAAATGATAAAAGAAACTATTAATGTCAATCTAAGAATTGTTTTTTTTAATGAATTGAGTGTCTGATCTGAAAAGAACATTTCTGTGACCTATTGTCCAGATTCTCAACCCACTTCCGAAACATCTAAGCAAATTCCTACACACCCATATCCCTCTACCAACCACCAAGTTTTTTTTGTACCTTCCATGAGAAGTCGACACATGTAGAAGCAACCAAAGAGGGAAACACATTCTCATTTGCCAACACAGTAACTCGTTACCTAGAATGACCTCAGGGGCTCTGTAATGTCTCGTTGAAACAATGGAGCTATGGTTCTGATTATCAAATGCAGTACTACCAAAATCAATCAGCTTAATGGAACTTGACTTTGGCAAGCACCTGAAGTGCATTTCATCTGAAGAACTCCTCTGTACCATTTCAATCATTTTTAAGGTTATAACCAAGCCTAAACCCAAATCTTAAATGGTATTATTTTTCAATTGTGAAAGGCCAAATACCTTGGAGCCTGGAAGCTTTATATATTCAGATGACACAAGAAGTATATTTTCTGGCTTCAGGTCAGTGTGAATTAAGCGTAAATCATGCATATCTGCCAAATATGACAAGTCATGGAAAATAAAAACATTACACAAGGGGTAAAAAAGAATCAGAGATCCCTTGCTAGCCCTGAATAAACAAAACAGGCCAAGAAACAGATCTGGGTGATTGGTTAAGAAATATAAGGAAAGTAACAAGACAAGAGCCAAGAACAATCCACACACATGCTACAGATTCCAAAAGCTGACGTCCAAATTCCCGAACAAGATCCACAGGGAATGGGCTGTATTTATTTCTCTTTAGAAAATCAAACAAACTTGGTCCAAGCTTCTCAAATACCTGGTAACACCATTAAAAATCCATTCAAAGGAAGTTTTCTGTTTAGTTCCCACTTTCATGAATGAAGTCCATGCAGACAAATTGATATTAAACCATCATAATTGACTGAAGATAAGTTACATGTTCTGAATATATATTAGTGATAAATTGGTCAAATTTTGAACACCAAAAAGTTCAAAGGATTCACATTTGGACATAAGCAACATAAAAAAATGCACAGAAAATGAGACAAATAAATCTAAGGCTTAGTTTCCAGCCACTTCTTTCATCATTTGAAAGGATGGTTTGCCAGTGAATCCAACACAATCTTCCTATAAAATACAGCATGAGAAAAGGAATTACTTATAACAGAGATTTAATTGGAATACTTACAATACAAATGTGATTGCGGTAATCAAACCAGTTCCGAATCTGAACACATCTGCATAGAGGAATCAACAAGCAGGAGCATGAGAACATGTCGCGTGATGGGTGAAGACTGATGACATGCAAGCAACTTTTCTCTCAGCAGAAACTCATAAAACATATACCGTGAGCTGGCTTTTTCATTCTTGGCAACACGCTGAAGTATATCGACTTCAATCATTGCTGCATCACGATACTTGTGAATGCTACGTACTACCTTGATTGCCACATACTCTCGTGTTTGGCGATCCCAACATTCCAAAACTCGCCCAAAAGTGCCTACAATACTAGCAATTTGCTGAATGGCACAAGCAGAATCACAAAAATTTAACATCTTGTAGATAGCAAGACGCTTGACAGCTAACCTTCACCCATTTTGCTCAGTATTTTATCTGCCAAACAGTGCAAGAAGTTCCTAATCAGAGATTGGGCCCAATGTTTTGCACAAAAAACGCAATTAAAACATTGCATGACTCTTAACTAACATAACACTTCACATAAACTTTTATAAAAACTAAGTACATATAATTTATGAATTTCAAATGTTTTTCCCCGCTGGATCTGTTCCAAAAAAAAGTTTAGTTTCAGTTTCAGTTCCTTTTTTTATATTCTTCTCGATCTCTTCTTGAGATTCCCTTTTCTTTGCCTTAAAACAGGAGGATATTATTTAAAAATTCCAAATTTTGAGATTTCCCAATCAGATTTTAAAATCGCAAATAATAAATTTGAAGAAAAGCTTACATCTTGGAGTCAAATTCTCGCCGAGATTAAACATATAATGTCCTTCACGATCATCCTCCCTTCTCGGCGGGGACACATACCTAGCCGCCATCCCCTCATTTCGAGCCACCACTGGAGCCCGTTCCTACAAATAACAAAAACCAACACCAATTTTAACCCCAAGTCAATCTCCCTGCACCAAGCGTGATTTTCAAGATCTCATTATCCTAATCCCCCAGATCTCCGAAAAAAAATAAACCTCTGGTTGTGCGGGGCCTACGTCCCATGCGAATCTTGGCCGTTTTCTGACACGCTGCTGCTTCTCCATCCTTTCGATATCGACAACTGCTGCAACCATTCGAGCAATCAAGATTTCCCTCTGCAACACAAAAAAATCCTGAATTCCAGGAAAGTTAGGGAATTTGACTTTACAGTGGCAGCTTATGAAATCTAATTAGGGTTTGCTTGTGATGATCGTGGGAAAGATGTACGAATACGATGTAAGAAGTGTACGGGTGGGAAAGAGAGGTTGTTAGGGTTAGGGTTCGGTAAAATTACAAGAAGGCTTTGCGCTAATTTATTTATTTGGTCGTGTCGTCCTCAACTGCCAGGTGTGTTTCTTCCGCGGTTCATTAATGATTTCCTTAGATATTTGGGCTTGGGTTGTTGGACCCTAGTTTTAATCTTTCAATTCAATTGGATCTAAACTGGGCCACATCAGTCGAATTTACTTAAGATTGAAAAATAAACTAAAAGAGAACGGGAAGTTATTATATATTTCCGCGTAAAATACTATTTTTAAAAAAAATATTTTCTCTTTATTCTTTATTTTTAATATATGTTTTTTTTAATTTTTTATATTTTAATATTAAATTTATTAAGAATTAAGCTTTTATAATTTTTTTTAATTTATATTTATTGAGATTATCCTAAACTTATAACTTAAATCGATAATTTCATCGGTTAACTCAAATTTTTTATTTATTTTATTTATTTTATATTTTAATATTGATTTTATTTGAAATTAAATTTAATAATTTATTTTTATTTAATTTTTATTGAGTTGTTATAATTTCATGACTCAGTATATAGATAAACAAGTTAACCGAACTGATCAAAATTAATCCAATATATTATTGTCTTAATTTTTTAAAAAAAATATCATTTTAAATATTTATTTTGAATCAAACTATATTTTCATCAATCATTCGATTATCTTAGGACTAAAAAAAAAAACTAAGTCATGTTATATCAATCCCTACACAATTTTGTTTTTTTTTGTTTTTTTACTATAAAAAGAATATAAGCAACACTCAAATTATTTTTTTATAATTAAAAAAATTGATCCAATATGTAATATAAAGCATGCCATTAATTTAATCTTTAATTGTAAGGGCAAAAAAAGAGTGCATGGTATCCAATTAGGTCTTTTTTCTGCAAAGCTCCCAAGAAGTTTATTTTTTTTCTTTCCTTGAAACATGTGTAAAATGGTATCTTGCTTTTTTATTTTTATTTTTATTTTTTTTTAATTTTATGATATGTGATTACATAACGTTAAAACTAAAAAAAATGCGATTTGTTGCTTAGAGTTGGGACAAGAGCTATTGAAATGTACGTATTGCAAAAATAAAGACGTCCCTGCCTCGTATGTTAATATAAAATAAATATATCTTTGAAAAATTTCTTAAAAAATACATTTTATAATTTTAAAATGTAAAAAATATATTATATTTATTTTTATTATCAATATATCCAAACACTGTTTAAATCTCCCGATCTTTATATTTAGTTACATTTCAATAAGAGATAATTTTTAATCCCTTACACCTTTTTTTTAAAAAAAAAAACAAACTTATGTCCACTTAAATTTTTTTATAATTATTAAGTAAAATATATGTATCATAAAAATAAATAAATTATTCTACTAGTATCAAACAAAATGATAATCATTAACAAAACTATATAAATTGTTTTAAATGTATATTGAGAATATTAATAAACTATCGATATAAATAAATGTAGCACATATAGGCTGCATTTGTTTATTTGCAGTTTTTGTGTTTGCGGTGCAAAAAATATAGTAAGGTGTCTGGCAACATATCAAATTGTATTTTTTATTATAGAGCCCACTAAAAAATTGAGTTTGAAATACAATGTTTGAGAATCAGTTTTTACATGTTTTTGTAACTAAGTTTCGTAAAAATTTGTTTGTTTTTGCGTTTCAAAAGTGTTTTTGAAAAAAATTAATTTTTTTACTTCAAATTAATATTTTTTTTGTTTTCAGATCATTTTGATGCACTGATATAAAAAATAATTTTTAATAAATAAAAAATTATTTTGCTACATTTCCAAGTAAAAAGCATTTTGAAAAGCAACTGTAACTACACAACCACCAAATATTTTATACGTGTTTTTTTGCTACATATAAACTTCAACCATAATTTTTATCAAACATGCATTTAAATCCAACTAACCATACTTTTTAAAACTTATTTTTTTTCAAATTAAAACTACAAAATCTACTTCAAAAACAAACGTGCTCTATAAAGGTGCTCTATCCAACTCTATTTTACGAACAAATAAAATATTTTTACCTATTTTCACTTTCATTTCATAAAAGAAAAAATTCCTTCGTATTCATCCTCGTTCAAATAAATAAAAGCAGATATCCATAGAATTGGATATAATTATCATCTCAAAATAAAATAAAAAATTAAAATATGTCAACAATATGACACCACCGTGGCACCATTTGGTCAATCGTCACCATGGTCCCATTCCAATGTCAAAGCATTCTAAAACAAGGGGAAGAAGAATCATCCTCCCATAGTTTTTCATACTTCCCACTCTCCCAACCAACCAAAAATCGCCACATGTCCAATTGCCTTCTTCTCCAAATAAAAATGAGCGTCGAAACCACGCTACGGCCACAAGCGGGCTCCTATATACATATGAACTACAATCTGCGCAAGCATAAATAACCAGAGACCAGACTCAATAAATCAACTCGGTTAAACGGAAGCAATGCAGTCATTGCAAGAGAAAGCCTCCGAGTGGAGTGGAGTTGACTCTGCTGACGCGTTTGCTATTGACAACACTAACTTGTTTCAAAAGCTTGGCCTTCAAACTTTCATCAACCTCTCCACAAATTTTTATAACAGGTGAGTACTTGTTGTTGGATTAAAAGGGTGCTTGTGTTTTTTTTGTTAATGGGTTTTTGTTTTTAGGGTTTATGATGATGAAGAAGAGTGGTTTAGATCCATATTTGTGAATTCTAAGAAAGAAGAAGCCATTCAGAATCAGTATGAGTTTTTTGTGCAGAGAATGGGAGGGCCTCCTTTGTATTCTCAAAGGAAAGGTATGTTTTTTCAAGTATATAAGATTTTTGGTTTTTGTGGCTTCAATTTTTTTATGATAAATTGCTGTTTTTTTTTTTTGAAGAATTTCTGCTTGTGATGTATGGTTTTAAAAGGGTTAATTTTTGGTAATTATTAGCAATTAAATGATAATGGTGGAGGAATCCTCAGGATTTTTTCTTTAACATTCAAGGTTAGGATTCAGTATGATGTTAAAGATTAATCCACTGGACTAATCAATTTCTTTAAGTGATTATAGAAATGAGCTTGTTCTCTGTATGTTTTAGTTGATTGCTCTCTAGTTCAATAATTAATGAAATAATGCGTTCACTGAAACTGTTGTGGAGTAAAACCTGGTGGAGTGGGTATGTTGTGCTGCTAAGCGCAAGTTATGAGCATAAGTTGGCCTCCTTGCTGTTAATTCAAAGGGGTTAGAATTATCAGCGTGGGCTATTCTGTGCCAGGTTTGCTAAGGAAGTTCATATAGATCAGTTTCAAAGTTATTCCATCTGGTTTGAGGTCTTCAGGGGAAGCGTTTGCATTTATAAACCGTTGGAGGGGATTGTTTCTAAGAGGATACTGAGAGTTTATGGTTGCCAGTTTGCTTTTCCTTCAAGGCTTAGCAAGAAGAAAACATTATGTTAAGTTGCTTTGGTGTGGATGATTTGATACTACTTTTTTTCATGCAGAATAACATGTAACAACCTTGTCTAATAACCATCTTTCCCTTTGACTTTGGCAGGTCATCCTGCTCTAATTGGACGCCATCGACCATTTCCTGTCACACACCAAGCTGCAGAGAGGTGGTTACATCACATGGAGAAGGCAGTGGACAGCACCTCAGATATCGACGACGACTCAAAAATCAAAATGATGAACTTTTTCAGGCATGAATTCCACCAAATTACTTCTTTGCCATTTCTAATGAAACCCATCTCAAATAGCATTGTAGTTCTTGTCATTTAGTTTCCTTCATGTTGATGAGAGATTGTGTACATTCTTCTGCTCTTCAGGCACACCGCATTCTTTCTCGTGGCTGGAGATGAATTGAAGAATCAAAATGGGCGTGTTCCTTGTAAGCATGCTGCCAGCAAATGAGCTGCTGTGTAAAGAAAGGATTCATCGTGACAAAACAATGGAGATGCCAATTCTTTTCAAAGCTCTTAACGATATCACAGCTGTCCAAAGGCAAAACTTTATTCGTGTTCTGATGCAAATGCAAAACTTTAGTGAACTTGGGAACCAAGTTTTGATTGTTGTGTTAGAAAATCTTCTAATTCCCTAAAATTCCTCTCTATGTGGTGGTTTAATTTGTTTTGGTACGTGGATAACTGAAGAACTAATAATTCAGTAATTTGTAAGATTCTGTTCATAATCCACTCCTTCCCAGTTGATCTGAATTCTAAAGAATTGTTTATTTTTTTTAATGGGAGACAATTAACGGTAAGGCATACATGTTAGATTAGATATTGTACAAATGCAGAAAGAAAGTAGGATTGATTTGTTACTTGGAGGATCCTTGAAAGGAACACGAAAATCTGAATTGCGATGTCAAGGTTTTGGTGGTGAGGGATGAAATATATGAAAACTTAGAAAATAGGATAAGCATTCCGGGTTGCTACAATTCTAAGCATTTTATATTTTGAAACTAAATTGATATCGATCTAGATTCCACTAATTAAGTATTCATTGTAGATCATATTTCCTTTAAAAATGAAATAATATTCTTAAAGAATACATGTTAATCATATATAAATTTATAAAACTATTAAGGCTATGTTTTTGTGGTGTAAAAGTATTTTTTTTTATAAAATGAATGAATTTTTTTA
>Ga0325411_1005725_pt1 | contig 13706 bp, 9 predicted proteins | sample PopdelMetagenome_13_FD_206181 | JGI IMG/M metagenome (GOLD analysis project Ga0325411, IMG submission 206181) | Populus deltoides microbial communities from Bellville, Georgia, United States - Xylem-PdIQD-R4 | ecosystem: Host-associated > Plants > Phyllosphere > Stem > Wood/Secondary xylem... | reverse complement strand
TAGAAATTCATCAAAATAATTTCTTTTTATTTTTTGTATCAATATATTAAAATGATCAAAATACATAAAAAAGTTAATTTAAAATTAAAAAAATTCAAAAAAAATACAATTGGACCTCAATGCCAAGCTCCACCAAAAACATTTTGTTTTTTCTTAAAATAAATATTATACTTAAACCATCACATAAAATCACTCATCGTTTTCGATGATTATTATGTGAAATATCAGTAGATTTTTTTTAAACATTTTAATTTTATTCTTTAAATCCCCATTATATTGTTTTTTCTCTAAAAATCTAAATAGTCAAAGGATGTATTTAGGATATAGGAAAAATATATTTAAATAAAAAAATGATTTACAAGAAGAAAAATACTATTGACTTGTTTGGTATCTATGCCATTTTTTGTTCTTTATTTCTTAAGAACTATTTTCAAGATTTTCACTTGTCATATTAAGTTCTATCATCTATTTTTTACAATCCCAGCCGTTAGTTCTTCTACCATGATTCCCTATTATTTTCGCTATTTAGAAGCTAGCTGCTCTTAATATTCTAATGAAAAAAAAGAAGCAAAAGGGTCTTAAGTTAAAGTTTTTCAAACAAGGAGGACTAAGTAATAATTGAGTTCAGTACCAGGGACTAAAAGAATTATACACTCCTCTGGATTTGTTTGGTAAGGGTAGTGTTAGTTATTTTTTAAAGTGTTTTTTATTTAAAAATATATTAAATTTTTTTTTTATTTTTGAAAATTTATTTTTGATATTAATATATTAAAATAATTTAAAATATATATAATTTTTAAAATAAATATATATTTTTTAATTTTAATATTTTTAAAATATAAAAATAAATGATAGCAAACACCGCTTTCCTCAAACTTTGGAAAAAAAAAGAAGTAATAAATACGACTCTACTAGAAAAGGAAAGAAGGAATTAAAAATCGCCTCAATGCTTCTTTGCCGTCTCTCTAGTCCCTACTAACAGAATTCCTTTTTCTACTCTGTAAGACTGCTGCAAGCAGTGATAATAAAATAAAACACACTCTCTCTCCAACAAACCTTTAAATCAAAACTGTACTCTTTTGCTTCTCTCTCTACAAAAAAATTAAGAAATGGCGTTTAATAACCCTAACATCAGCTCGCTGCCTCTGCTATGTGGAATGACACCAGCATAGTTTCATCACCATCACCATCACCATCACCATCACCATCGTCAATCACGTACTCTCTCCCTTGTAAGTTCCTTCAATTTCTTGATTTTTACGGGTACGTGTGGATTTGTGTTGTTGCAGTGGAACTTGTTATGGTTAAGGAAAAATTTTCAGGTTTTGTTTGGTTCCTGAGAAACTTGAGGCAAAAAATGTGATTTTTTTTTTTGTTTTTATGTGTTGATTTGTAAGTGGTTAGTGAATTTAAGTTACTTAATTGAATTTTGAGTGATTTGTTTTTAAAATGGAGGGAAAAATTGGATGTTTTAATTTGTTGTTATTGTTTGCTGCATTTTCTGTTGTATTCTATGGTTTTGTGTATGTTGTTATTGAATTGGAAATTTTTTGGAGTTACAGCGATGGGAGATGGCTAGGGTTTTGTTGTGAATGGATCAGTGTTACAAGAGGGGAAATGAAAGTTTGACTTTGGAGCGGTTATTTTGAATTTGAAAAGTGTTTAGTGGGTATTGCTAAATCGCATCTTTTCTTTTAATCACAAATGGAAGAAGAGGGAAAACGGGTTGGAGGGCTTTCTTCTGGCTTGGCTGTTTTATTGAAAGGCGAAGATAGAAAGGAGGATTCGTGGAAAACCCGACTTGTTTCATCTTGTGATGATTTTGGTAATCAGCCCGTGGAGCGAGCTCTTGAATATATCTTTGGTCTCTCAAACAAATCACTTGGTCCATTGACTGGTCCAGTTGACACTAAATTAGTTCGCTCTATTTTAAAAAATGAGTTTTCGAAGTTTTGTATCAAATCTGGTGATTTGGTTGATAATAGAGACGGGATTCATATCAGTAAAGATGGTTGTGAATCTCAGGTGGTCGGGCTTGAAGAAATGAGCATCTGTGGTGATATTAGAATCATTAAACACCCTTTGCATGTAGAAAGCTTAGCAATGTTCAGTAGTGCTAGGTCCAATGCTTGTGTTTGGAAAGGGAAATGGATGTATGAAGTTCTATTGGAAACTTGTGGTGTACAGCAGCTTGGATGGGCAACTCGTTCTTGTCCTTTTACTGATCACAAGGGTGTAGGTGATGCAGATGATTCATATGCATTTGATGGGAAAAGGGTTAGTAAGTGGAACAAGGATGCTGAGCCATATGGTCAGCCATGGGTTGTTGGTGATGTCATTGGATGTTGCATTAATCTGGATCATGATGAGATATTGTTCTATAGAAATGGTGTATCCCTTGGAGTGGCCTTTCGTGGTATCCGCAAGATGGGACCTGGATCTGGGTATTACCCAGCAATCTCTCTTTCTCAAGGTGAACGCTGTGAATTAAATTTTGGGGCTCGTCCCTTCAAGTACCCCATTCAGGGGTTCCTTCCCCTTAAAGCACCTCCTTCCGCAAATCTTTTGGCTAAGCAGTTGCTTCAATGCTTATCAAGGCTGTCAGATGTGCAAGGTGCGGAGCGGGCTGAAAGTTCTTTAGTTGGTAAATTGAGAAGATTGAAGAGGTTTATGTCACTTGACGAAGTATTTTATCCTGTCTGTCAAGGGATATGTGAGGAATTCTTCTCTGTACTTGAGGGAGATTCTGGAAGTACTGAGTTTGTGGCATGGGGTCCACTTCTTTCATTCATGATGGAGGTTTTCAGAGTGCAAGCACCACATGACTGTTCAGGTCTGGATAAGTTTATTGATGTATTTCTAGAGTTTCAAGAATCACGTCTGATGTTTGAGCATATCATCAATGCCCTTTCAAGTGGCTGCAAAACAGCATCTTTGGTTTTAACAGAATGCCCGTACTCAGGATCTTATTCTTATCTTGCAATGGTATGCCATATCTTACAACGGAAAGAATTGATGGTTCTCTGGTGGAAGTCAGCTGATTTTGAATTATTGTTTGAAGGTTTTCTATCGCAAAAGAGTCCAAACAAGCAGGACCTTCAATGCATGATGCCTTCTGTTTGGTGGCCTGGTTCAGGTGATGATATCTCCAATGATGGAAGAAGCATGATGCTGACAACTACAGCTTTATCGGAAGCTATCAAAAAGGTATATACTGTTGTGGATCCCTGATATTTCACATTAAATTTGTAGATTATGAATCCTCTACTGTTGTTCCATATATGTTAGCATGATGAGGGGAAAAAATGAAAAGCCTTCAAAATCTTTTTTCCATGTGAAATTAATTGTAATCAGAATGTGGTATGCCTAGTGAAATACTGTCAAATACAAGTGGCCAAGCAGACTTTCCACTGATGGAAATAACTTTTCTATGAGCCTTTTGACTACAGCTGTTGTTGTTACCTTTCTATTAGATAATATCTCTCCCCATATGCGTATAATTTAACCCCATCAATTTCACAAATAAAAGCATTTTGTTAAGGTTTGATTGTTCATGGTTCGTCATGAAAAAAAATTATTCAAATAAAAGCTCCAAAAAAAAAAAAGAGGAGAGAATTCTTTCAGTTGAATTGAATATCCTGAGTTTGATCTCACATTTTCTTTTTCTATTTAATTCATGCCCAATGAATAAAAGATGATTGCCTGAATCAGTTGCTACTGTTTACTTGATTATTGACATATCTTATATTTATGGAGCCTGCACTTGGACTTGTATGATGAGGTCAAGGGTGAGTGTAGATTGGCTGTTCACTAGTGACAACCTAAAAATACACATTTTTTTTTTGTCGTTGAAACCTTTAATTTGTGTCCCTGCTAAATTAGTTGATATCAATTTTCCAGTCATTCCATCTGTTGTGTTGAAAATCTTTTTCTGGACTTGAGCAATGAATTTCCCTTTTCAGCTCCATGCCAAGGGACTTAGATGAGGAGCAAATTGCTTAAAACGTGCTGTGACCTCTGATAAATACTAATCCCCAAAATAAACAATCACATATGGAATTCGTTGCTAAACTCGCATTACCTGTTTTGAACTTTTTCCTTTTTTTTGTTTGCAGTAATTTATCTTGGCAAACAATTATTGACTGTATTCTCTCTCTGGTTTGCAACACAATGAGTTTGTTTAGCTAGCTTCATGCAATTTAATATTAATTCCCACCCTACAAATGCTGATGTCTTTGTAGATTGAGGAGAAGCATAGGGACCTCTGTCTCTTGGTCATGCAATTTGTACCGCCTACAACACCTGCTCAATTACCTGGCTCAGTGTTGAGGACATTTTTACAAAATATTCTATTGAAGAATAGAGGAGCAGATTGCAGTGCGCCACCTCCTGGAGTTTCAAGCAATTCCGTTCTTATTTCTTTGTACTCAGTTATACTTCATTTTTTATCCGAAGGATTTGCTATGAGGGACATTTGTGGCTGGTTAAAGAGGTGTGAACCCAATGGTCTTGATGTTGGATTTCTTCACAGAGGTGGTGAACAAAGTTTCCCTGTAGATATATTTCTCAAAAATGATCCTCATCGAACTGACATTTCTAGACTTGGGGGATCATTTAGTCATATCTCAAAATCCCATCCTGTACATGATCAAGAAGCAGAAGTAATCCGGTGGGAGGAAGGTTGTATGGATGATGAAGGAACAAGAGTAACACATAAAACCACACCGAAACCATGTTGTTGTTCAAGTTATGAGATTGAATTGTCAAAAATCTCCAAGCATCAAATTAGATACAACACTAAAGATTCTCGTGTCCATTGTAGTGGTATTCCAGACAGGTCTGCTTATGTGGCTGCAGAATGCAGTGAAGGAAGTTTGAATGATGAGATAGCCGACAAACCTAGTACAAGTGATCAATCTGAATCTGATTTTGGTTATTGTCCAGTGCGAGATATTAGGATTGTGCACAGGGAGAGTGATATGTCTTCAGCAACTCTGAGAGAAGAAGAACTTCTAGATACATTGCTATTGCTGTATCACATAGGTGTTGCACCAAAGTTTAAGCAGGTAAGAATTTTCATGATAAAATATGCTCTTATTATTACTTTCACATTACTGCAAGTTTTTGTACTTGGTATCTGGTTGATCTTATTGGTGAAGGGACTTTGTGCTGCCTGAAATGAATTTATTATTTTTTCCCATGGAAATTTAATAGGAAATGAGTTTTGTAGCAAACATGGACAGACATTAGGAAGAGTGAAGTGAACAAAATTTTAGCTGTATCCTGAATGAACATGATTATTGAGTTCAGGTATTCACTACTTTCAGCTAGATTAACTATAATAAATGAATGAATTTCCTGAAGCCTGAAAAATTGATAACATTTGAGTGGAGTTGGAGAAACTGTTTTAAGTTTTTGAAGGATCCATCATCGAATCTGAAAAATAAAACCAAAGTCAAATGATCATAGCAAACCTCTGAATTCCAACAGTTCTTGGTTTCTCTAAAAGACAATATCTTGAGCTCAGGTATAGAAATGATGAAGTCAGGGTTAAATCACCATGACATCCTTTAATGTGCCTTGTCTGTTAAAATAAGAAATGGTTAGTGATAAAAAATTATGTAATAGGGGATAATTTATGAGTAGTTTCGTCATTTGGAAACTGAATTTTCCTATGCCAAGTGCCTATTAATCTCAATGTGCTTGTGTATATTTTCTCTTACGGTCCAAGGCAGTAACCGTAACCAAAAGGTTTTATGCTTGAGTTGCAGATAGTCAGTTTGATCATAAAATATGGTATCTTATCATTGTTTACACCAATGCAAGCTAAGATGCCTGTAGAAGATATATACGTTGTCATGTAATACAAAACAGCTGTCCTTCTAATCGTTTTTTGTGATACCTGAAGGAGAATTTGATAAAAAGTGAGAAAGATTTATGCTGTATTTAGAAGAATTGCTGCATCACGTTATTTTATTTCAATCTTTTCACTTCAGCTCCAGTATTTAAAATATGCGTCACATGTCTTTATGTTCTACAAATTGGGGTTTGTAATTTCTGAAGCATTGTAGCGATGTCAAGACAGTGGCCTACTCATTGACTGAACAGTTGAAGACTGTGTCCTGCTTGTTGACTGTTGTCCAAAGGGAACACCATTTCCTGGAAAACTTGTTCACGTTTTATGTTTTTTCTGGGATTACAATCATATTGTTTTTCTGTGCTTTTGGGATGTTCTGTTTAGTGGATGAACATCATTTTCTGCTTACTGATGGCATGCTTTCTTGCTGCATTTTGTTTTGCAAAGGTCGTAATATGTCTATCTTGATTGTAGGCATCGTACTACATGTCTCATCAGGCACAGTCAATATCACTCCTGGAAGAAACTGACAAACAAATAAGAGAACGTGCTTGTTGTGAGAAATTAAGACGCCTGAAAGAAGCTCGTAATGAATACCGTGAAGAAGTAATGGATTGTGTAAGACATTGTGCATGGTATGATGTCCCCGAACTGTATTTGTCTTGTTTTGTTTTGGAACCATATTTATCTTGATCTCAACCATATGAAACATTGAATGAATGTGTGAAGCCTGATGCACCCTTTTGCCTTCCTTTTCTATGTTTAGAATGAGAAATGGATATCCCAGATGGAGCGGTTGGATAGGCAGTCTTAACAAGCAAGATGCATAACTGTAACATTGGTTTATGAAATTAGGTTACTTGTTACTGGCAACTTATGCACTTTGCAACGATAAGAACTGTTTAAATTTGTTTTATGATATTTCTCTGTTTCTGCATTTCTTTAAATATGTTTATAGTTCTTCCTTGCTGTGTCCTTAATTGTCTAGTGGCCTGAACTTTAAGCACCTGCAACTATTGATTTTCGCCCAGTTGCCCAAGCTTGGCTTCCAAATTCAATGCCTATGGAAATATATCTGGCACAAAATGTCACAAAATGTCTTTTTCTTGTATGATAAGAATAAATTGCTTTGATTTTCTGGTAGAAACAGGGAGAGTGAGAAGCCTGTTTTCCCAAATCTTTAGAATAAATTATCTTGCAGTTCTAACTGCTGGATATGTTTCTTCTATCATAGTATATCTATTTATTGTAGTCAGATGCGACTTTCTATTTTGTCAGGCTCGTTATGGGTCAACATTCTAGCATTTTGATGTATCAAATTATAGGCAAAAACTTCAAAATCTTTTAGGTTCTGTGTTTGCCGTTTCCACTGGTCTTATTGGAAAGCATTGATATTGCTTTTGTGGGAATATGTTTTTTTTTTTTTTGTCGCCTTGCCTTTGTGTGTTCCTGCTGCCTTACTTCAGTGTGATGCTACTTAACCTGCTCATTGCCATCCATATTGCTCTACTGTTCCCACTGCTTGGGTTCTTTAATTCACTAATGTTGAAGACAAATAGCTGCTGCTTCCTCAGATCTCCAGACCACCGCTTGCTCTTTAACTGCTTACGATGTGTTTGTTATGAGGGTAAAGGGGGTGAAAATTTATGCTTGAAACTTTTCACCCCTTTTACCTTTGTTTGGTAGAACTTTTCGAAGAGGGGTCATTTTTAAGGTCTTAACCCTTAACCCCCAAAATGGGGTTAAATGTTAACTTCGTGAGTTGAGGGGTAAATAATTTTTCAAAGGAGACAGATTTTGGACTCTGCATTTTCCCTCTTTTTTTTTAATTGAACATCCATTTATCTTCATTTACTCCCACTTCTTATCATGGGCCCACAATTATAGATATTTAATATTGTTATATTTACATAATCAAATCCAATGTGGTTTGTTGTGGGCCCACTAATAATGCTCATGATTTTTTCAATACCTTAAAACTTTACCCTTCAAGGGATGTTTTACACCCTCAACACTTTACCCTTAAATCTTAGTAGCATTTTACCTCCAAATTACTTCACACCAAGCTCAACCTTAGTTTTATCACTATCTTTGTATGGTGCTGGTTGTTGGTACTTGATACTAAACAACACCAGCTACATGTATTGCATACTTTATGCTAGCCCATTGCATCTTCTGATCTTTTGTTGGCCATTTTGTTGTGGACAGGTATCGCATCTCTCTTTTCTCGCGGTGGAAGCAACGAGGAATGTATGCAACATGCATGTGGATAGTCCAACTACTTCTTGTTCTTAGCAGAGTGGATTCCCTATTTATTTATATTCCTGAGTTTTATCTTGAAACCCTGGTAAATAAATACTTCCCTTCAATCACTGGCAAGATGATGTTGGGTGTATTTATCAACCTGTGTCTGTCTGAAATAGTGTTTATTACAGCTTGTGAGCAGGTATTTTAACCTGTATACAGAGCATAAATAAATTTGACCTTCTTATATAGAGTTTTGTCTTGTGTCAAGATTGGTATCTCTTCGGAACACTCACATCTCTTCAGAACCCATCGTTCTCTTGCAAATATTCTTACATCACTTCTTGAAGTTGAGCTACCACATGTAGTATGTTAATGTGCTTTTTAGGGTCATGTTTTGGAAGTTCACCAGGACTTTGTTGATTGCTTGATAAAACTGCAAGTTTAGATTCAACTATATCATGAAAGCTCTTTTTTTTTTCTTCTTTAAAATATCAATGCTAGTAGCGGGCCTTTAACATCCCATTCTAGCAAAATCTTGTGTGAAGATTTTTGGTTGGTGAAGTGTTCACCCTGAGGTGCCAGTTTCTTTTTGTTTCAAATATGATCTAAATATTTTCTATAGCTGTTAGAACACATGTAATTGGTGCATTTTTAATCTATCTGTTTTATCAGATTTCGCTGCATCATCTACCTGTAGTTTTAAATTAAGCGCTCTGCTTGTGGAGTGTGTCATTGATGTGGTTCCCAAAGTTAACTTGTATATCAAGCTGTTACATTATGCTGTTCTATTGCCGTTGCAGGTTGATTGCTTCCATGTGCTGCGCAAGAGTGACCCCCCATTTGTACCCCCTGCAATATTTATTAAGCAAGGACTTGCTCCATTTGTAAGTCTCACGTACTGTTCATTTTACTGTTGTCTCAGGCAGATTTTTATTGAGTTGATTTTTGTGTAATCTGCTGTTTGGTTTTTGGCTGTGGTTTAAATTTGTAATCAAATCTTGGCAATTTGTTCTCCATTTTGTCTCTAGATTTATAGATCAGGAAAGTATGCCATTGTGATAATGTCAAGTTGTTATTATTGAAACTGACGATGTTCTCTTAAGATATATGAATTATTTTAGCATGTGTTATTGGTTAATTACAGCTCAAGCACAATTATATCCTTGATTGTGCTGTCAATGCTGAATCCATTGCACACGAGAGGTGGGGCACTGTGAAGTGTGAGCCCACCTTTTGTATCAACACAACAAAAAAGTTTCCTGCCATGTAGTGGATAAGTTTCTTTGTAGCCCTTGATTGAAGAGGTAAGGGACGGGAGGAGCTATAGCTGCCACCATTGACGGCTTGCATTTTACATCTTAGAAACAAATACTAACAGAAAGGGAATGATGGCTAAACTCTTTTTTGAAAATTTGGATGGTTAGTAAGATTTAGGTAGGGTTGCTACCTCATTGAGCGCTGATCTTGAAATAACCAACTTTAGCTGATTCACAAAGAGCTAAATTCCATCAAATGTTTATCTTGCACAATGAAACACAATGGAATGTCTCTACATTCCGGAATTCTCATGCATTAAACCTACTTACAACAGTATGCTTAAACCACTATTCTTGGCATTACAACAATTATTTTTCCTCCCCAATCCTTTGGTTATTATATTTTGCCGATTGCATATGTTCAACTAATATTATTTTATTTATGTTGAATTACCCATCTCTCAAACCTTCCTGTTGTAGTGGTCAACATATGTCTGTAATTGTTCTTGGTCACATCAAGAGCCCCCATATAAAGACTAGAGATCCTAATGCTCTAGGAAGTTTATTATATTACTATAAGCCAAGAAAACTTACCTCCTATCTGCTTTTTGCCGATCTTTCTTTAGCTATATTACAGCTACAAAAGTAAATAAGCTTCCTACATGGATAATTTTAATGCATCTTTTCTGATCTACTGCGGTTCTGTGTGCATCTTTCTCAAGTCTGATGGATTTATTGCTAGTTTGAAGTTTCAGTTGATAGTTGCAAGTGTACCCTTTTGATTATATTTCACGAGATTTTAATGGTCACACTTAATTATTGTCAAGAAGTTAAGATCTTTTGCATGTATATGTAAGAATGGTTTGGTTGTTTTCAGTTATAAAATGTAGAACTATAATAGTACTTGACTCCTTGGTGTTTGTGATGAATAGTTCAACTTTGAGGATGGAAGAATATTAAAGTGATTACACAATGTATTGTTCCAATCTGATTTAATTTGTGCCACATGATAGAGAGAAGCACAAGGAATTATTTATGCACATTTCTTTTACAAGTACTACAAAATCTTCCATCCGAAGTTCCAAACAACAGGCAGTTAATTGCTGACTGCTGGCTCATTTTCAGGGACCAGCGGGGTTTTTATATTTGACGTTGTGACTACTTTTGTACTGTGATTTGTACTTTACCAACTGACACTTGTAGCTGCCAGAGAATAAACTTATTTTTCCTTGAACTTCTAGAGTCGTGACATGTATCACTGCATGCAATCTGGTGATTTCCTCGATTTTAAGAAGTTGAATATATTCAATGCTTGAAGTCAATGGATTTCAGAGGATTGATCGATTTCTCCTGTTCATCAGGTAACTTTTGTTGTTTCCCACTTCAATGATCTGAGGATATTGAGTGCTGATCTCAAGGATCTTCTCCTCCAATCTATTTCAGTCCTGGTACAGTATAAGGAGTATTTGACAGTGTTTGAGAGCAATGAAGCGGCCACACAAAGAATGCCAAAAGCACTATTGTCGGCATTTGACAACAGATCTTGGATCTCAGTGACTAACATTCTTTTGCGGTTGTGCAAGGGTTCTCGTTTCAGTTCTTCAAAGCACGGGGAGTCATCGTCATCATCGTCATTTGTTTTCCAGGTAAAAAATATCAATCTTTTCACAGAATTTTTAAATCCTTTTTTCTTTCCCATGGAACAATTTGTGGGCAAGGATTTATCCTCTTCTTTGGCTTAATCTAAGCAGAACTTGTTGCGGGAAGCTTGCATCAATGATGAAGAGTTGTTCTCAGCTTTTCTGAATCGACTATTTAATACACTCAGCTGGACGATGACTGAATTCTCTGTATCCATTCGGGAAATGCAAGAAAAATACCAGGTATGATTTATTGATACCAAGTATTTGATGACTGCTGTTCTATGGCTTTCAAAAGGTCTGACCTAGAGTTTATGCTTTGCACTAGTGCAAATAGCCCCCCCCGCCACATGCACATGTGGTTGTGGTTGCGTGCTTATCTATCTATATCCTGGGGTGTCACTTTTCTTGGTTCACATTTCTATAAAAATTGCTTTAACTTAAGTGGATCACTTGTCTGGGGCAGTCATATTACTGTTATGTGGGTAATACCAGTTTTGTTGGTTTAAGTAGTTAGTAATAGGTTTTAACTGTATCGAATTTTCTGCCCTCATTTATTCCCAGTTTGCTTCAAATTATTTTCTTACTAGTATTAAATATCTTTATAGGTTTTGGAGTTTCAGCAAAGAAAATGTGGTGTCATATTTGATCTCTCATGCAACCTTGCAAAGGTTTTGGAGTTCTATACTCGTGAAATCCCTCAAGCATTCCTATCTGGAACTGAGACGAACCTTCAGAGGCTAACTGAACTGATAGTCTTTATTCTCAACCACGTTACCTCAACTGCGGATGCTGAGTTTTTTGATCTGTGAGTTTCCATGCTGGTGAATCAAAATCATGTTTCTCTACCTTTTCCAGCTTGTCATTTTTCCTTTTCTAACTGTAATAAGTAGTGTTTCAAAACATGGTATAAATGCATTGTGCCATTTGAGATGCAATATGAGTCTTGCTTTTCATTGAAGAAGCACGCAAGGGAATTGGTGATGATGACAAGTTGACATTTAGGATTTCTTTGGTTGGTTTGCTTATGTTATGACAACCACACCCAGATATAGCGTTCAGTTTTTTCAGATTTTTGTAACTATTCAAGTTTACTGGAGACTAGTAGATAGTGTCTCTGGACATTTTTAAGGTGGTTTTTTTGGTGATAGATTTGGCATTTCTAATACCAATGATAAAGGCTTTACCAGTGCATAAATTACATATTTAATTAAAGAAAGAACTGTGAATTGTTACGAAGTCCATATTGCGACTTCTATGCTTCCTCAATGGTTAAGAAGTTCATATATTTATGCCACTGTATTTGCAGGTCACTTAGACGACATGGTCATTCTCAAGAAAAAGTAAATCGAGGCATGATATTAGCACCTCTTGTAGGGATCATCTTGAATTTGTTGGATGCAAGGGTGGGGACGGAATGTGGACAGCAGAATGATGTCGTGGGTGTTTTTGCAAGCATGGACTGCCCTGATGCTGTACACTGTGGATTCCAGTATCTCTTAGAGTACAACTGGGTTAGTTTTGTCTGCTTTAAGCCCTGTCTCTCTCTCTCTCTATATGCATGTATAACTTCTCTATCTTGTGGGTAGCAACCTCATTCTTTATTCCACTCTGCATACAAACATCATAATCAGAAGAAGATTCATGTTCATGGTTGGCAAAAGGGTATTGTACTCATGACTAGAATTTTAATTTGCATCTTTTTGTATTTACTTCCATGGAGAAACAAAAGTGCTGCCATTCATGTAATTTTAAAGGGGCTACAAGGGAATAAATTAAATAGGTGTATGATGGTTGTCTAGAGATGACTGATGTAGAAAGGAAGAGTAAAAAAACCCAACAAATTGAAAGAACAGAATTCTCAACTAATAACAAAATGGGAAAAGAAGAAGAATCAATGTATGTACTGTTCATCATCTTTTCTTATCTTATCCTTTAAGCTTTGCAATTTACTCTGTTATTACTGTGACAGACTAGGTCCGCAAGAGGGGATGCTTACAGTGGAAAACTTCAGCAGCTAGAGAGTTTCTTGAGCCTCCTTGTTAGCAGGATTGAGTTGCAACAAATTGAAAGAACGAAACATGAGGAAGAGACAGAAGCTGATGATAATACTTGCTGCATTTGTTATTCTTGTAAAGCAGATGCAAGGTTTGCCCCTTGTTCACATAGGTCCTGCCATGGCTGCATAACCAGGCATCTTTTAAATTGTCATAGATGTTTCTTTTGCAATGCAACAGTCTTGGAGGTTATCAAGATTGATGAAAGCAGAGCTTAAGTTTTACTCATACGTTTTCGGTTGCCTAGACTCATGGAACCTAAGCTGGTCACGGACTGATTATCAGTTTCCGGATGGGCTTTGGAACCAAGATTTGTCGAAGAAAAGGCAGAAAGAAGTTAGAAAGAAAATAGGTGGTATATTTTCAAGGTTAGGTGGATGGGGGTTAGAAAGAAACAATTCTCGTGGAGTTGATGAAGAATTTTGTAGGGGAAATTTGAGGGCATTACTCTGTAAATATGAGATGTAAATGGCAATGGAAATCTTCTGTTCTCTGTTTCCTCTGCGTTTATGTGCTCCACATCAACTTGAGCTGAGCTGGGCGTAGCTGGAATGGACTTCAATGCCAAAAACACATTTAGTAAATCCGGTCCCGTGTGAAATGAAATGCTCAATAAACTAAAAACGTGGTATATTATTAAATAAATAAA
>Ga0325411_1005723_pt1 | contig 13710 bp, 8 predicted proteins | sample PopdelMetagenome_13_FD_206181 | JGI IMG/M metagenome (GOLD analysis project Ga0325411, IMG submission 206181) | Populus deltoides microbial communities from Bellville, Georgia, United States - Xylem-PdIQD-R4 | ecosystem: Host-associated > Plants > Phyllosphere > Stem > Wood/Secondary xylem... | reverse complement strand
TTAGAAATTAAATTGAGATGATTTAATTAAATACGACTTTATTAAAATATATTTTAAAAATTTAAGACTAAGAATATAATTAATATAAGGATTATATTTCTAGACCTAGAAAAATCAAGTAAGAACTTGATTGAGTTAATTTCTAAAATTGTCCTGAATTAATATATGGATATTATTCAGAGGAAATTGATATTTTTCTAATTTATAGGATTTTTCAGATTTCTCTATAAATAGTAAGTTATGCTTCTTATTTTTTAAAAGGTTATCTGTTAGACAGAAAAGTTACAAAAACATAGAATTAAAACTAGCACTATAGGTATAATAATCCTTCTCTTCGAAATAGGAATATAGAAGATTTCTCAAGAATAGTTCGTATAAATTACTGTTGAAAGCTGTATAATTGAACAGCTTTTATTATATTTCTTTTTTTTTTCATTGCCTTATCTTTTTTTTTTCTAGGACATCTTTTTTGTGTTTTTTTTTGTCTATGTATTTATATTTTCTGGAAAAACAATATTAGAAAGATCTTTACATTATTTTCTACTTAAATAAGGATTTTTATGGTAATTTTCTCAATTTTACTTGTACCCCCATTTATTTTTCTTTTCCTCACGTGTATAATCTCCTATCATATGATTTGGTCATTTTTCATCTTAATTATTTTTTCTTTGCTCATCACTTCATTCTCTAATTTTTTTTATTATAAAAACTTATACAAAATAAAACAAAAATGACAATAATTATAAAATGAAGATAAAGTAACTAAATCACATCAAAAGACTTTTTTTGGAAAAAAATATTCTTAGAAATACATAGGAAAATATAGATTATGACATAGCATTTAAATGATATTTTGTACACAAATAATTTCCCCAAACAATTATATAATCGTTTTCAAGTGTCAAATCAATTTTGTGAAAAACCCCACAACATATGAAAATAAAAATTAATTAATGAGTTATTGTAAGTATTATAATTTTATTTCAATTTATTACACATTATATTATTTAATTATTTTATAGGATTTTTTTTTCATGCTAATCAGGCTAAGGTCATTTCTCGTTAATTAATTTGTATAATAGAGAGTCATTTCTCTTTCATGCTTAGATTAGACATTTTTATTATTTTCCTGTAACTTTGTCATACTTCATACCGAGTGTAAATTAATTTTTCTCTTGAGACAATTTTTTATTGGGTTAATGCTTTCTAGCATTCCTGTACTCTTAGTTTAGTATTTAAAAGAAATCGCTATTATTTGTTTTTTAATTTTAATATCAATTTTGTATGTTTTTTTTAATTAATCTAAATGTCCGGATCAGTTTACACGCACCTTAATTAATCTTATGAACCATGAAGTTAACAATTATGTAAGCCTCCACTAATTCTAAAATTATAAAATTTAAATTAATAATTTTTAAAAAATAAATTCAGAATCTAACTAATTAAACTAATTTATACCTTTCATAAACATTTAATACCTACAATTGAAAATAAATTTAATAGATTTCTGAATTTGAGTGGAACCCTTTAAGATCTGGGCCCCACAATTGAAAATAAATTCATGTCTTACTCACTCAATTTTTTTCTATTTTTTGAAAAAATAAAAAAAAATTAATTGCAAAAGAACATGAAGTAATTGGACTGAGAGAGGACCATGTTATAAATAAAGTTAAAGATATGGGAATTATAAATAAAATGGGAAGTACTACTTATGTAGTTTTGGTAAACTAGAGGGACTAAGTTAGAAGATTTGGGAGGGACTGCGTTCAGAAAAAAACAAAAAAGAAAATGGGATCACTGTAACCAAGAGAAACTCAAGTGGCTCCTGTCTGCTAGAGGGGGTTGCGTTTGGAAGTGTAATAGTAATTATTTTTAAAATATTTTTATTTTAAAATATATTGAAATAATATTTTTTTATTTTTAAAAAATTAATTTTGATATTAATAATTCTATACATTAAAACAATTTAAAAATATTAAAAAGATATTAATTTAAAATAAAAAAATGAATTTTTTTAAAAAAATACTTAAATGTAATGGCAAACACACCCTAAGAAATGTCTGCTGTGCTGATATTATATTCTTTCTCTTTGTGCCTCCGGAACTTTGCTTACAGACAGTCTCTTGTTGGATCCCCAAACAAAACCAAACTGCTTCACGTTTCTTTCTTTTCTGTCAATATATTAATTGTAAGTACATTATCATATCATGTATTAAGCCTGCTTATCTTCCAGTTCATAGCCAAACAAAACCAAGCATTCTTTTTTCTTGCTCTGTAAGCACCCTTCTCTTTTGCTTTTTACACTTACTGTCATCTGGGGTTGCTTGAATTGGTTATGCGTGTGTACATCAGTTTTTAATTTTTTTTTTTCATTCATTGATTGTGGACTTCTTACTCTTCTAGACTTCTAGTAATTGATTTATAATTATAGCACCAACTCCTAAGTTAATAAACTGAGGAGCCTTGATTACTAGTTTTAAGTAAACAATGAGCTTCATCTCAGTTTATGTTTCCATTAGGAGAGAAAGTGAATGAATCCATGTGCTTTGATGATGCAATAACACACAATTCATTTATTAATGATGTTGAAATAATTAGAAATCAAGCATGCATTGTGTGAAATAATCAATTGATTAATGACCAGGAATTGGATTGATGGGGTAACTAACAGTGTGGTCATTCCTTTATCAGAATGCAGCAGCTAATGGTTACTTCCGACACAACCACCCTGAGTTACTGGTTGAACTGGAGGGTCTTGCTTTGTGCAATCTGGGTATTTACGCCTATGGTTGTAGCATTCTTCCTTATACGGAAATATGAATGTTTGGGATCATGCAAAGGAAAAACTCAGCAAGAGGTAGCTCATTCGTTGTGCGGCAATCAACCGTGGAGATCATGTCTTAATCAAATTCACCCTATTTGGTTGTTGGCTTATCGACTTCTTTCCTTCTCTTTGCTTTTGCCGATCCTCATTGCCAAAGTTTCTCGTAATGGATTCGTCATGTTTTATTACTATACCCAGTAAGCTCAATCAGAGAGTGACAGATAGCTTTTCTTAATGGACTCAAAGGACCTTGACCTTGTTTTGATTACGTTTTGGCAATTGATGTTTTAAGTACCTGTTTCTCATTTCTTTCTTTTTGCTAGATGTGCTCTTAAATTTTAACTTGTCTGTTTGAATGTTTTTGGGTGCTTAACAGGTGGACTTTCACTTCTGTTACCATTTATTTTGGGGTATGTGTTTGATTTTGCTTTCTTTATATGCTTCTGTTCAGTACCTCCAACTTTTGATCAAATTCATAATAACACCAATCTTTAATTGGTGCCATGTATGTATTATGATCTTGGCATTTTCTTTTTTAGTTTGGATCACTGCTTTCCATTTATGGATGTTACCTGTATCACAAAACTGGATTTTATGAACCTCATGTCGGGAGAGACACTGAGCAAGGGTATTACATGCCTCTACCTCATGGGGACAGGGCAAATGAACTGGAAAAAAGAAAATCCTCAGAACCCCCAGAGGAAATTCATTCCTCTCAAGCTGCAAGCATTTGTTGTTATCTTTTTCAGGTTATATTCCAGGTACATTTCTTTGTACTATCAAGTAGTTTTAGTGATACAGAGAAGGGCTATAATAAACAAGCTTCATGTCATGTTTCCTTGGTTGGCTACTAGCCTCTAGTTTGTGAATTAAACCTTTTGATCTCTTTCCATGAATCTAAGTTGCTGTTGTTCAGTTGTTCTTTTTAATTGGTATCTGTATGTTTTACAGATGGTCTTATATTATTTTCTCCACAACTTTATTCTTTTACTTTTCTTCTTCTTTATCTTGCCTTGGTCCAGGTATGCAAGTTTAGCTGGAAAAAAATATAATCTGTGAAAAAATGAATTTTTAATAAATCTTGCAGTTTATCCTTGGCAGGGTTTTGATAAACCTTATCTCATACATATTCCGAGATCTTTAATATTGGTGGGCACAAATTGACTCTTTCAGGGTTCTGATTTCCTGATCCAGAACTTTAAATTTCAGACAAGGTTTAGTATTAATACAGCTATTGGGCATAGATGCTTTTGATACTTCAGTTTTCTGCTCTTCGAAATTTTCCTCTTAGATTGTTTTCTTTTAAATATTGAAAACACTTTGAGGCATGTCATGAGAATATTATAGCTTCATGCAGTTGTTTGTTATCTAATTAGTTTTCTGTTTGATCTCTAATAAACAGATGACTGCTGGTGCAGTGATGCTTACTGATTCTATTTATTGGATCATTATTTTTCCGTTTCTTACCATGAGAGATTACTCACTGGATTTTGTAAGTTCTGTGTTTTAGATGAGCTCTGGACCTGCATTTTCTTTGCTCTTTATTTTGTAGTTCTGTCTGTTAGTTCACTTCATTTAGAACTTATAGATATATACTTTTCTTGCCGCCTTACATTATGATTTGTTGCTTTCAGTTCTTGGCAGCATTATGATTTATGTTGAACCTGGATAAATCATTTTGCATCTATTCTTGTATTTAGCAAATCAAGTAACTGCTGGTCCTTGATTGCTTCCAGACAGATTGATACAAGATAGATTTCCTTTTTATTTGATATATTATATGTAAATCCAATAGCTGATGTTATTCTAATATCATCTGCAGATCTCTTATCACATTTTTAGGCCTCTTTACAAGCTAGCTGCCTTCCGTTTTTATTGATTGTTGAGATAGATAAATATTGTAGGATTATGGTTAGCAAACAAAGAGACACGCTTGGGTTAAATGCACTTGGCTATGTGTTGCTTGATTGCATGGGTTATTAAACACTCCTATTCTTATTTCCTTTTCCTATTTGTGCTTGTTGCGTAGAGGTTGCTAATTTCGCTGGCTTAGTTTGGCAACCTCTGTCTTTACTTTGGTTCTTCCTCATAGTAGGTCTGTACATGAATACAAAAAGGTCTTCGATGCTAAGAGGAAAAGCTTCATGCTTGCTCCCTAAAATGCCTTCATCCCAAGAAATTATTACTCTTAGAGTCGTACTCCCCCCTCTCATATAAGCTAAGCATGTGAACCATCACGAAAATTATCCTGGTCACATGTAGACGAGGCCTCAACTTATACACAATCTAGTTGACTTGACTATAACTACCATTGTTAGGTCTTTTCTTTTATGGAGAAGTAAATTGGACATGCATGGTGTTACATTATTTGTAATGCTTCGTGGTTATGGTGAATCAGCTTCTAATCAACTCTTTTTTATGTTGTTGTTGTTGCTGCTGCTGCTTGTTGTTTGTCAATATGTTGTTCACTGTGCTGCTTGTGCTCCTCTATATCTGAAAAGTCCATGTTTTTCTTCATGTCAGTTAACAGTGAATATGCATACACTCAATGCTGTCTTACTTCTTGGGGACACAGCTTTGAATTGCTTGGTAAATTAATATTGTGTCCTTCCCTCTGCCCTCTTTTCAGTATTTCCCTTTGAAATAATCATTGATTAGCTCTACTTGCTCATTTTCAGCCATTCCCTTGGTTTCGGGTTTCTTACTTCATTCTGTGGACTGGTTTTTTTGTCATTTTCCAGTGGATTGTGCATGCTTGTGTATCAATTTGGTAATTTATGTTTCTCTTTTTTCTTTAACATTTTGTTCGTATTTGTTTCACTCATCAATAGTGGTCTTCTGTTTCCTTCAGGTGGCCATACCCATTTCTTGACTTGTCCTCTTCATATGCCCCATTATGGTTTGTTCCTAGGACATCTCATTACTGTTCTGCTATGATAGATTTTATCCAATGTATTCCTTGCAAAGTTTTCAGCTTAATTTTCCCTATAAAATAAATCTTAGATATACTTGAAAGAAAAAGATGATATCCATGTCTTGATGCATTCACATGTTGGTGGTTTCAAGGAGTTATCCTTCTGCAGTGATCTACACCCATCCTATGTCATAATTGCTTCTTCTTTTTTTTTTTGAAACTGAAGATATTAGTAGTTCTAGTTTTCCTTGTATCTCGTCCAAGGTTCTTATAATAAATATGGATTTTTGTATTACAAGTTTGAGCAAATTATATTTAGTTAATTCTCAGAGAAAATTTAGTAAGATTCAAATATCATAGTCCAGGATACTATTTCTAAGCAAGTTGTGCACCCTATGACTTCCTTTTCTGCAGAAGGCTACTCTTATCAGAACTTCTTTTCTTCCTTTTATTGTCTCCTCTGCCTGATTAAATTAAGAGAACATGCCTGAGCTTCAAAGAACAAGTGTATCTGATTCCTTTCTGTTTGTGTATGGATGTACAGGTACTTACTCGTGGCAATGATGCATATACCAAGCTATGGCCTCTTCATGTTATTTATCAAAATAAAGCATAACCTGTTGACAAAATGGTTCCCTCAGTCCTATAGCTGTTAAAATAAAATAGCGCTGTGTGTCCAAATTCTTCCCTCTCCATATCATTGTCGGAACACACTGTTTTGTCCTAACTTCAAGTCCCGATGCCTTCATCCCGTCTTCATCTGGTGTGGCTGAATCTGAATTCTTGATCCTTGGAGGTATTATTTCATAAGAAAACAATAAAACGCTTGTTCAAATGTGGCAGGCTTTCTTGCATTTTTCTTTTTCTTGTCTTTTTTTTTTCTCCATTCAATTTTTCTACCTTCACTTGGATTGGAATCAAGACAGGAACACATGGCATATTTTAGACCACAATGGATCTAAGACATTCTGCAGAATTTTCACTGAAGCAGCATTGTACGTCACTTTGACAGAAAATGGTAAACGCAAGGAGGACAGGTGGGGTAATAGTACTAGTATTTACGTGTAGGTGTGAATGTAACCTCGTTAATTGTAACCATTTCATGTACAAGAACGTGAAATGTTGCCAACACTGAAGTGATCCCTGGAACTTGTACTTTGATTTTTTGTTCTCTACTATTGATGGATATTATGCCAGCAGACGACCTTTGGTGGAAACAAGGCTCTGGTGGCAGATAATTAACCGGGTCAATTTCTCACTGATTAATTTGCATAAGCAGGCTGCTCATGGCAATGGTAAGTTCCTTTGTGTGTACATGCATGAAGATTTTATTTAATGAACCATCTCGATTGATTGCATCCATGGAGATTGTATTGGACGACTCCTGGCCATATCACCAGAGTCAGATCCATTATCCGGAGGAGTTTGGCCTCAATTTGAGTTTAAGTTGTTTTGGTTGTGGTTTGCATTTGGATTGTTGAGAGAATAACTCTAGTTGAATTTGTTGCTGTTGGTAGTTGTGCATTTATCAAATAACGTTTGCTGTTTATACATTTATCAAAAGTTAAAGGTGTGTTGTTTACTCTTCATGTTATTAGGATCTAAATACTTGCTCAATAGTTTCTGTACTTAATTAGGATCAGTTAATTCATCTAAATTCAAAAACAAAACTTAATTTCTTCTCAAGATTATAGCTTGAATGTATTTCGTTGATTGACATTTGGAATTAGAAAATGAACTGCAGATGACAGCAAAAAAAGAGAATTTTTACTTATTTAGTGATAGAAGTAGAACAGTTTCGGGCATGTTTGACACTGCAGTTGAATAAATGTCTTGCTGTTTTTTTAATTTTTTTTGTTTCAAATTATTATTATTTTTTTATAGTTTTGATGTACCAATATAAAAAAAAGATTGAAACAAGACAATAATTATATTACCATCGCCGGTACGGGACGAGGTTATTGATCCAAAACCAGTTTAATGATCCACAGTGATCCGGTCATCAGAGTTTCTGAACACCAACAAGAAAATCATGGCAGCATCATCTGAGATGACAAGGGCTGGAAATCATCAAGGGATAGTCTTGTACAAGATACAAGAATGACCATGCAGTCATCGTGGCTACAAGGACGATCAAGGATATGGGGTGCTACAGCAAGCTGAGGAAGAGAAGAAACAAGATGATGATAACATAGTTCATGCGAAAATACCCAGCATTCATTTTGATTCTGCGACCGTATTCTATAAATGTGGTGGGAAGACAGGGAGATTGTGGTTGGATCATTTCTTTCCATGATCTTGTTGTAGCTAGGGTTGATGAGATCCTACCCTTTATATTTGAAATAATTTGCGAGTCTGATGATGGGTGTGCTTCTGTTGGGATGATTCCGTATTTAGTCATGTTTTCAGTAATCCACACAGAGAGAAAGAGGTTGCTGAGGAAATGCCTAGAAGGAAGTATATATGACACAATGATTAGAGAGACGCTACCTCTTATGCGGGTTAAATATGTTTATTTTTTTATAAAAAATTATATATATAGATTTTTGCAATATATTTATCTAAAATACCGTAGAAATCATGACAAACTCATTCATAATCTTAAAAAACTGCTCCAAAAATCAAACTCGACACGAAATCAAAAATTAACACGAGTTCAGATATATTTTTTCACAAACTTTTAAGTTACAAAAACACCTAATATAAACTCCTCGTATCAAATGAAACAATTTAACACAAAATTTTTTTATTTTGATAGTCTAAATCGGTACTAACGACAACTTTTTTTTTTACCGCTGGAATCCGACCACCCTTCTCTCTCTCTCGCTCTCTCTCTCTCAACTAAACGAAAAAAAAATAATTAAAAACAAAAAAAACAAAAAAAAATTACAGGTTAACTCGTCAAATCAGGTTAACCCGTTAAACCCAGGATCCGTGTCATGAATGTCTGGTAACTAAATAAAAAAAAGTGAACATTAACAAACTAAACTAAACGGAAAAAATTAATCAAAAAAAATTTAAAAAAATCCGGGTTAACTCGTCAAACCATATTAACCCGTTAAACCTAGGATTTGTGTCATGAAAGTCTGATAACTAAATAAAAAAATTTAACATTAACAAAACAAATTAATCAAAAAAATTATGAAAATAAAAAACAAAAAAAAATTGACGGGTCAACCCAGAATTAACTGGGTTCACTCGTGAAACCAGGTTAACCCGTGAAACTCGAGATATGTGTCATGAAAGTCTGATAACTAAATAGAAAGAAATTTAACATTAACAAACTAAACTAAATGAAAAAGAAAAAAAGCAAAAAAAATATATTTCTGGGTTAACTTGTCAAATCAGGTTAACCCGTTAAATCCGGAAAACGTGTCATGAAAGTCTGATAACTAAATAAAAAAATTAACATTAATAAACCAAATTAAACACAAAACTTTTGTTAGAAGAAAAAAAATAAAGAAAGAAGCCAAAAAAATCCCGAAATGCATAAAAAACAGCTAAAAAAATAAGACAACTTAAAAAAAACCAAAAACGGATCAGTGTTCTACTGTAGACTGCACTATGCAGTTCACAGTAAAACACTGATCTGTTTTAGTATATGTTACAATTAATTAAAAAGAAAAGAAAAAAATTTGGGTTAACTTGTCAAATCAGGTTAACCCGTCAAATCCGGGATCCGTGTTATGAAAATTTGATAACTAAATAAAAAAATTAACATTAACAAATTAAATTAAACAAAAAAAATTCATTAAAAGAAAAACACATTAAAAAAAAAAGCAAAAAAAAACCCATAAAGACAATAGAAAACTAAAAAAATAAAAACAAAAAAAATAAAAAGAGAAAAAGAGAAAAAAATAGAAAAAAAGTAAAAATAAAAAAAAATAATTTGATAAAAAAATAAAAAAAATTAAAAAAAAATACTGAACGTTTCACTATAAAATTGCATAGTAAAACTCTGAGCAATTCTAGTTAATCCCTCATTCAAGAGGACACCTGAACTGCATCTATTGCTATTTGATTCACCATCTAAAATTACAAATTTCAAACTAAAAAAATTCATGTACAGTTTCTTTTTTCTTCTCTTTTTTGACTTCGTAAACATCTTAAAGGAGTATCCAAAGAAGCATAACTAGGAAAGTTCCATATTTTCTGATGTGATCCCAAATGAACTATTTTAACCAAAAATTCCTTTCAAAGATTCCCAGATTTTTGAGAAGCTCTCCATCTTGATTTTCAAGCTACCATTGGCACGAGCCTCAGCTTGAGCAGGGGTTTCTTCCTCTACAGTTGTTCGCACTGCAATTGCCATGAACCTTGTTTAGTAAAAATCATTTAGAAGAAAGAATTTGAAGGTGAAATCATCTTGATGGTCGCAATTGTTCCTTTCAACTGTAGAAGCAGTATGACTTGCACTTACCATTGTTGTGATTTTGTTCAGCCTGCTGTCTCAACTGCTTGCTCAATGTCTTTGCTGCCATGAAAACATTAGTAGTTTTTTCCCAGCCTTGCCCAAATACACCATAACCTTGCTTTAGTTGTGGTTGAATTAGGAACTCAAGAAGTGCCAATTCTTCCCTATCCACCCAGTAGATGCAGTTCACAGGACATGATTCAACTGATACCTGCAAGTTAACTTCCTCATCATTTCCTTGACTCATTTACACACAAAGTACTGACAAAATAGCTGTGACAGGAAACACAGAACATATCATGTTGTTAAAATTGTCTTATGGTCTCCTCGACAAGATCACGCTTTGTTTACCTCTACTTTTTGGTCGTCATCTCCATATTGAGTTTTTACTCGTGCGCAACCAATTGATTCATCCAGGATGAATGTGTTGCTAGCATGGTGCACACATTCTCTGCACCCTGTAGAGTAGACTATTTTGATTTAGAAGCTGATCACATGCAGAACAAAAAATAGAAAAAGAAAAAAAAAGTGAAGATTACTAGCTAATTAGTTGTGTTTCGTGCATTTGTAAGTGCGTGGGGGCTGTAAGATTGACCTATGCATGCATTTTCATCAACAAACAGAGCTTGGGGTCTCAATGGCCCTTTCCATGAGCTGGAACCCATGACATTAACATAGTTGTTTTTCCCAATCTGCACTGTCATATGACCAATGGAAGCATCATACTTTGTCCTAAGATCATCTGTCATCAGGACATTATAGGCTTCATTCAGCATCAGAGCGTACTCATGGCCCTAAAGAGAGATTCAAAAAGGGTTCATTAGGATGGAAGCATCATATTTTGCTAATACTGGTGGTGCTAGTAATTTAGAAATTAGTAATGGTTCATTGAAAACACCTTATGTCCAGAAATATCAGGGTGATATTTCTTTTGTAACTTCCTATAAGCCTCTTTAATTTTCTGGGTGCTGGAATCAACTGAAACTCCCAGCAACTCATAGTAATTCTTCTTTGTTCTTGCACTCCCTTCCCTTCTTCTATCACAACATCTGACTGGGAAGCATTTGTGCCTACATCTTGAAATCAAACTTACTTGGTTACGTTAACTAAATCTGTGACCAAGTTCCATTTTCATCCAAACTAGAAACATCATGTTTAAGAGAGAGAAAAGCGACTTACTCACTTGGTAGAGGGCTTCAGATGAGGTAGAGACAAAACAAAAGCAAGTTGTTTTGCTTAGGAAACTAAGTATCAGTTTCATTTGGTAACAGATGCTTGATTATTATTATTTTTTTAAAATAGAATCATCATCATTATCGACACTTTGCAGGAGAAAGAAGTACCTTGAGATGGTTGTGGAAGGATTGAAGTAGCTGGCGTGAATTTGGAAAGCTTTTGGCATTGAAAGATGATCAATTGGGAGTAGAGAAACTGACATATCTTCCACGGCTTCTCTAGTTTCTTATCGATATGATATGATAATAAAATGGTGGCCAGATTCTGAAGCTATGGATAAGGAAACATTGAAGAATCCTTCCTTCCTAGTTCAGATATTTCTGTCTTTTAAGTGGGACACCACACACCACTCCCACTTCAGAAAAGAAAGAAGGATATTTTCCTAGTTAAGTTTGAGTTTGACATAAGACCAATCACAATTATCCATTTCAGCAAAAAAAGATGCAAGGTACCCACAATATGAATTTTGAAGAAGCTAGTCGAATGTCCATGTAGACTAATACGTAAATAAGAACAGGAACCAGTCCCAGTCCAGAAATGAATGGATGGTAGCACTCCACATATTAGAAAACTTATTAGCAATAGATTGCTGAAAAATATATATAGTACGTGTTAGCTTCTATAGAAGAGGCTTCGACATTTTCTGCTTGGTTAAATGATGTTGCAGAAACTTACGAGCTCAACCATAACTAGAGACTTGTCGATGCGTTTTAGCCATCAATACGAGTTAATTTCATCAACCAGCTTGCGGAAGTATCCAGCTATCTTCACCAGCCAAGGTGGTGTACATTACTGATATGGCAAAACGGGTGCTGGGATTTCAGTGGAAATTATGGATATGTAGATGGAGGGAAAGAACAGATGGAAAGATGGAAAAGAGAAGAAAATCACTATCTTAGAAATTACAGTTTGGAATAGTTCACCACTCAGTAGAATCCACCAACGAGATATAAAACTAAAAACAAGCTAGTCATCTTAACTTTGATTTTCATCGATTCAGCAATTCTCTTCATATATTCTTCAAAATATGCATTTTGAAGTATGAAAGCTTAGAGTACAGAACCTCTTCACCCGTTAGGAAATGCCTGATAGTATTTTGTTGACATGGTCATTCATTTCCTAAGCTTGAACTCTTCACCTAAATGTAATCTTTGACTTTGATGTTGTAAATGTTACGAGAGACAATTTGCTGCAATTTCACCAGCGCTTGTGAGTTTCAATTTGTTTCTTGTGATGCCTGTGTGGCTCCTGCGTCAATTACTTATGCAAGCATTTGTGTTCTTAGCTATTTTGTTATCCTGGTAATGTATAGAGGTCATCTCTTTCTTCCCTCGAGTTCTGTTTTTTGTCAGCTGAAACAGAAGCCCACGAACTGGCTGCCACTGACACAAGTGCTGCTACTCGCTGCCATTTGCAAGAGCTTGATCATTTCCAAAAGCCATCCTGCACGTTTTCATAATTTTGAGTTGTTTTGTAAAGATATCTATCTTGCAGAAAATCATGTTATTACAGTTATTATAGTAAAAAAAATTAAAAATTAAAACAGAAGGGTGTTTCCTTGTGCATCACACTTCTCAAGCATACATAACACTGTTCATTTTCCCTATTCGCGAGGCGTGCTTTTTTACACTATGATCCCTATAGTTTTCTAATTTTACATCCAGGTCATACAACTTTATTTATTTATTTTTTACATTTCAGTCTTTAGTAGTTGAAAAATGAGAGAGGCGACGAAGAGGGAGAGCAAAGAGAAAGCTCTCACCAGCAACATTTCAACCACAAAAAACAAGAATCTTCGTGTTAATGAGTTTATCTTGAAATGAATAGTTCAATTGAGATGGTTTGAACTTTAAATCATGCTAAAAATAATTATTTTTATATTGAGATTTTTTTATTTAGTTATTTTATTTTATTTTTATATTTAAAATAAAATAATTATAGTGATATTATAAAAATCATACAATGATATCAAAGTTTGCAAATCAGATTAGCTGTTTTTTATGATAATTTAGCAGTTATTTAATGAATAATTAATATGAATCTAATATGTATAATTTTATTTTTTAAGTTTCTCCTGAATATTCCACGACAATAAAATATTAATTTTTGACTTTTTAGTTGTGCATTTTTTATATAATTCTTTCAAATTAATTATTTCTTTACTTTTGCATATAACCACATAAAGATTATCAAAAAAAAATTTAAAAAAAAAACTTGATTTTTAAATCATAATAATTTTTTATTCAAAAAATCTTGCTATTAATTAAAAATGATATGTTTTTAGCAAAGAGAATTTTGGCAGAAATTCATAAGAAAGGACGA
>Ga0325411_1005722_pt1 | contig 13712 bp, 5 predicted proteins | sample PopdelMetagenome_13_FD_206181 | JGI IMG/M metagenome (GOLD analysis project Ga0325411, IMG submission 206181) | Populus deltoides microbial communities from Bellville, Georgia, United States - Xylem-PdIQD-R4 | ecosystem: Host-associated > Plants > Phyllosphere > Stem > Wood/Secondary xylem... | reverse complement strand
TAAGTGAAGGTCTTTTATTGCCAGTTCCGAGGTAGATAGGGACTGTTCTTTATCCTCGTCCTCCTTTCTTTTACAGCAGCAGATTAATCTCCCTCCAACCTATTTTTATTCCTCTACTGTTTTTTTTTGTCCAACAAATTTCTCACCGTCGGTTTATGCGATTGAATCTACAGAAATTCTTAATTTCAAAAGTAAATGATTAAGAAAAGCTATAAATATTATTTTGTATATAAACTAAATTACATCCAAAACTTTACTGCCAAGAAGATCACAATACTAATCACAAGCGACCACCTTGAGAAATCGAAAGCTTCTTTATCAACTCTTTGATATCACAAGCTGGTCATCAAGTGGGATCCAATTTTCGAGGGAGCAAATATTGTGATGGTGGTGTTGTTAAATATTGTTTCATTTTAAAATCAGTTTTTTTTTTAAAAAAATAAAATAACATAAGTAAATCATTACTTTTTTTTATCTCAATCAACAAGACACCCATAAAATTACGTCCGGGATCAAGTAATTTATTTTGTTTCTCATCTAAAAAAGTTTAATCTTCAAAATATTTTTAAATTTACGTTGTTATAATTTCATTTTAATAATTAGACTTCAAAATATAATCCTCAAACTTCACAGTTTGATTTTACAAAAAAAAAAAAAAATCATTGATTAAATATGCAAAGTTCTTATCAAAGATGATGTTAATACATTATAGTTATCGAAAAGCGAGCAATCATAAAGCAATTATGAGAACTTTATGATTGTCGATAAAAACATACTGATCAACTAGAGACAATTTAGCTTGAAGAAATACATTGCAACCAATAGTCAAATAATGATTTGGAAAACTCCATCAAAGCCATGAATAATATTTGACAAAGATATGGCCACATGAGCACCTTTTGATTGTTTCCAGAAGAATGAACATGATTATATCAATTGAGGGCAATGATGCTAAAAACAAATCCATAGTAATTGATGATTTGGTGAATTCCCTTGATTATTAAGAGTAACACCACGCTTGAGGAGCATGGTCTAACTAGAAAGCATCTCTATGGCTAAAAAGGTGATTTACCATTTGAAAGATGATCATAATACATGAGGAATATATCGCCACATAAGTGCATTTTGATGAATATGAAAGGGTGTACACAGCCAAATCAATTGAAGGCAATTTGAAACAGTTCTTGGTAGTAGAGGATTTGATGAACTCTTTTAAAAGGATCGCCACTTCTCCATTAATGTAGACAATGAGTGCAATGACACACAAATACCATACTCTAGGGCAATGTCATGAGTTTTTCAAATAATCAACAAAACAAAAAGTTTATAGTATTGAAAACAAGAGGCAACAAACACTATGAAAAGACAGAGTTATGCTCTTCTATTCAAGCAAGAGATTTGCATATGGTAGGCTCAATCGGGTCAATGAATCAAGAAACCATAAAGGGACATAATTGATAAGTCTTGTTATAATTGAAGAAGATAAATGTAATGTTTTTTTTAAAAGGAGGCAGATAACAATTGCAAGTTAAGCTCTTTAATTTGGACATATTTAACCAAATTTTGTTACCAGGTAAGTCAAGCTCAACTCTATAGTTATTGAACCAATTTCATTTTTATTTAGAAAAATCCCAAGTTGATTTTTTTCATTTCATCTGATGGATCCCAAGATGATCCCATTTATTTTTTAGTAGTGTGGATCCTAAGATGATCATGTTTATTTCATCAATATAAATCCTTAGATGATCCTTTCATTTGCATGGATCTAAAGTTGTTCTTGTTTGTTACATTAATCCTGAGTTAATCCTCTCATTTATTTGGATTCCAAGTTGATCCTTACATATAGTTCCTAGGTGGAACCCTTTTACATAAATTCTAAGTTGATCTATTCACATGGATCTCAAGTTGATTTGGATCGCAAGTTAATCCTTTTTTATATGGATCTCAAGTTGATCATTTTTTGTATAGATCTTAAGTTGATCCTTTCACAAGGATCCTAGGTTAATCCATTCTTTTTTATTTGTATGAATATCAAGTTGATCCTCTCATTCATGCTCATACATATGTGGCTTTATTTGGCAAGATGTTTAGTTTCTAAAAAAGAAAAAAAAAATACCCTATTTCTGTTCTTTACAAACTTATTAGACAAAGTCAAGGGAAATTGAATTTTTCCTCATCCTTGTACGATAAATATTGTAAAGAGGGGGTAATTTTTGTAACTCATTTTTAACCCCTTGTTTTCAATAAATTTTCAAAACAAAAATGAAAAAAAATATAGAAATGCAAAAACGAATCCTAAAAAATATATTTTCAATGTAATTTGGCCAATCTTCGATCATTTCATAGTTTTTGATCATTTTGGTATCATTTTCATGTTAACAAACTTTTCAAAAAATGAAAGAAAAAATTAATTAGAAGAAAATCAGTTAGATTTTAGTAGTGAGTATAAAATCAATACGGAAGGGATAGGATCAATTTGAATTTTAGAAACCCCACCTCCAAACAATTCAAAAATAAAAATAATAAAAATAAATGAATGGGTAAATACAAGAATAAAAAGGAAGGTTGTGAAAAGTTATAGAATAAAAAGGTCAAGAGCTTTTAGTGTTAGTATAAATAATAGAGAGAATGAACAATGTACGGAAAGAACAAAATTAAAAAAAAAATGTGAAAGGAAAGTTCAAGAAGATAAAGGTGTGGAAAAAGAAGAAGAGAGAAAACACGTGAAGTGAGTAATGGACGATAACAACAACAACAACAACACAACCCTTATCACCATCGACCGTGACCTTCATTAACATCGACAAAGATTTCCTCTTTCACGATAACAACAAGCCCCTTCATTGTACATGAAAATAGCCTTTCTTTCAACCTACACAACCACTAATAGTAGAAAGTAATGATGATAAACTAAGAAAGAGAAATGATCCAATAAAAAGGAGAGAGCAAAAGAGAGTATAAGCTTAAAATGGTGAGATCTCCCTCCTTAAACCTTTATTTGTCTTGCCACTTGCCAAAAAAATAAAGAGGGGTTGATAGTTTACCTTATCTAGTGTGTCTCAATTTATTTAGGTCAACAATGCGTGACTTCATGCGCCGCCAACCACAGACATACAAGAGTTGCACTCCCTGAAGCTATTCCACTCTTATTTAGTGATCTTCAGTCAATTTCAACTAATCCAAAAGGTCAATTTCAAACCCAAATATTTTTTAAAAACATGTTGATGAGATTTTGTGATAATGTATTGATTATTAGTGTTGATTTTCAATATATTATGAATGATCGAGATTATTAAGAGTTATTATTGGATGTGTGCATTCTTGAATGATTAGGGTGGGTTTGATTTATGATATGGTGATGTAATTATAGATTTTTTTTGTGACAGAATTAATTTGATTTATTAGGTCGATTTATTGTAGTAGTTGTTGTTATGATTGTGCAGTGTATTTTTGGTTTTATTAATATTAGTTGACATACGATAAAAAAATAATGATTTTATCCTAAGAAGTCGATCTAAAAATAATAATAAAATTCTCTTATAAAAAATGTATTTTCAATTCGTAAATACTTGTTTATGGTTTTATTATCATTTATTGACATAGGATAAAAATCCTCAACAGGTTTTATCCTTAGTAGTCAATCTAAAAAATGATAATAAAATCATTTTAGGAAAAAAATATATTTTCAACTAGTAAATATTTGTTTGAGGTTTTATTATCGTAGATTGATATAGGATAAAAAAAACCTCAACGGTTTCTATCCTTAAAAATCAATCTAAACTGATAATAAGATCACTTTAGAAAAATATATTTTCAACTAGTAGATTTTCATTTATGGTTTATTATTATAGATTGATATTAAATGAAAAACAAAATCTCAAAATGGTTTTTATTCTAGAAATAAAAAAAATACTTTTAGCAGATTTTATCATTATAATTCGATCAAATTACCTTGAAAAAAATATTTTTAAGTCATAAATATTTGGTTATGATTTTATTATTCATGCATCTAGTTAGGACAAATAAACTCTCAACGAGATTAATCCTTAAAAGATGACCAAAAGAATAGTAAAATTACCAGTAAAAATATTTTCTGCTCGCCTTTCAATTAAATAATTATTGAAGTTTCGGTTATAGATTTTATTATTTATGATCGACTAAGAATAAATAGATCAGCATTTGGCATTATCCTGAGAGGTTGACTGAAAAGATAATAATTTTTTTTAATATATGACTTAATCATAAATATCCACCTAAAAAATATTTTAATAACATGTTAATTGTATTTATCTATAAAAGCAATACAAGATAAAGGAATTATCATTGAACATTATTATATAAAATTTCTTAATGGGTAATAGAAGCAATTAATATATGATTTTGTATTTTATAATAAAAAAATACATATATATCAATTTAGACAAACCTTAGCATGAAAGTACACATTTTATCATTAAAAACAAATAACAATGCATCTTATTTTACGTAGGATGTATAAGGTGATGTTTATATTTTCTATTATATAACCAATTTCTTACCCAGAACCTCTGAAAAACAGTTAGGATTCCTAGTTACCATAAAATTAGGTGGCAACTGATTTTTCATATTCTTACATGTTTCACCTGTATTTCACCTCGATGTCACTTACAACAAAATAGAGATTGCATTGGAAAAAACCCTCAAGCACAACTTACTTTGATATGAGGAAAACATTAGAAGATTCTTAAAGAACATCTTGGATTAACCTTTGTACTCCCATAGGCCTATTGAAACACCAAATACCCTACCTGACCTGGTATAAACATTATATAATCTACATATTATGTCTTTAAAACTATGTTTTAGATGTATACTTAATAGCATGTATTGGATTTTGTAGTTATAGACTTGCAAAACATGGTTCTTTGTAAGTCCAAACAAACTATATTGGATAAGGCCAAAGTTTATTGACTTCAATTGCTTACACTTGAAATGACAAAAGATCATCTTTGTTTTTCCTTTCATATTCAAAAAACAAATAAATCCCTTACAGTTCATTTTTAAGCTTGTGTGAATTTTTCTTCATGAAAACATTGACTAGGATCATACCTCACACTAGAAGAAAGTAAAGAGATTAGAGTCTATTTGGGAGTGTGGTTGCGGTTGTTCTTTAAAGTACTTTTTACTTAGAAATGTATTAAAATAATATATATTTTTTTATTTTTGATATGATCGCATCAAAATAATCTAAAAACACCAAAAAAATATTAATTTAAAGCAAAGAAAAAATAAAAAAATTTCAAATTTTTTAAAAAGCGTTTTGAAATTTAAAAACAAATAGGGTATAAAGGTTGAAAGGATACCAATGGGAATCTAAAAGGCAAATAGCCCAAGAAAATACTAAGAGGCAAAAGAAAGATAAAAACTCGAGAAAAGTCATGAGAAATCCAAAAGCCAATGAGCCTAAAAAAATCCAAATATTGAAGGCATGTCTAAATCAAAATTAAAAATGACAACATCAAGACTAGATAAGAGTGCTCCATTAAAACAATAAAAAAAATACAAGTCAAAGAAATATGACAAGGAAAGACTGAAAGATATAACAAGTCAAACAAATGAATGTGATCCTAAGTTTTTAGTCGATTGCCCCTGCCTGCATTACATACATTTAAAAGTACTTTTTAATTAAACAAGCAACCTGGATCAATAAGTGGCGTTCTTAAAATACAAAGAAGTTTTTCACAAAAACCATGACATTGCGAACAAGCTACTTATTATTATTCATGTTGATAAAACAAGCACTTAAAAAAGAGACAATTTTTTTCCAATAAAATCTTGAGCTTTTACTCGAGCCTCTTAATTTGAAACCTACAAAACAAAGGTCACCTTATCACATTCCTTCACCAATAACAATTTAGCCTACATAAATGACCAAATCATCATTCCTTAAAAGTTAACAAAACAAACCCTTAGGGAATTGCAAGAAATTAAAAAAAAATATATATTTTAACTTACATCGGATTAATTTCTATTTTCAAAATGCAAGAAATTCATTTAAGCCAGAGAGACAAATTTAAGCTAATATTTCTTTCAAAACATATACTTTGTCAATCATCAACATAATACATTTTAGCGTTGAATGGTGTGTTTTAGGTCTTTGATCAAAGAAGTTTATTTTCCAAATGCATCATGTGTGTGTTTCATCTGAATTGATATTTAATTAATAAATAATCAATTAAAGACGCTATTTATAGCACAATAAAAATTCCTAGAAAAAAAGGGGTTTGTATTCCCTTAGAAATTCATATAGTAATAGAATTATAGCATGACATGAATCTTATACCTTATCTCACTCTACCAGAGACTATGAGATAAATATAACTCTTGGCGCATATAAAAAAGAAAACTCTTCTTGTAAAGTAAAACTAACCATTCTTTTTTATGATCTCATGGCATCTAAATTTGTTCCTTTAATTTTGTTTCTCCTCCTCCTCCTCCAAACACTAACTCTTACACTCCAATTATTTGTAATTCCAATGGGACAAGGGATGAATACCTTATCACTTTTTAGCCAAGAGACACATGTAGAAGTTGATGTTAAAAATATTACAAAATCTCTCTGAGATGAGATGGAAAGGGCACAGAATCAGGTCACTAATCCTTAAGAATCAACTTTTTAAAATTTTACCATTTGGTAATGGCCATTTATGATCCCAAAGACACTTTCATGATAGGGGTCCTTTTGTTTATTAACATCATTTAAAAAAATATAATGTTCAAATAACACAAGTAGAAAAAAAATTTGGTGAAATAATTGTTACATGTCACAATTAGAAAACTCTAATGGTGATATTTAAAGCTGTCATTATTATAAAATGTGACAAAGATAAATTACATTGAGCACAGAGGAGAGAAAAAAGAAAGAGATCCTAGAAGCACATTGAAGCTTCGATTATGACACCACTAGTATTATAAAAAAGATTTCTTTTCAATGACCAATAAAAAGATTTCAACGAGACAAATCAAAATTCACCAAGGAAGGTTATAAACAATGACCCAAGTAGGCCACACACGGTGGGTGACTCACTTCCTTTTGGGTGGAATGTGAAATCCACTTTTTCTGATTATGCCAATGATGTCGTTATTGGAGCATTGGTGAGTTTATGAGGTTTCTTTTTTTTCTCTCTCTCTAATTTCTCCTTTTTGTAATCTCTCACTTACATTTGAAAAAAAAGTTTGATCCACTTTGGTCACTGTGCATCATTGAATTCATTGTCTATCGTGATGGAGAAGTGGCGCTCCATTGTTTTCTCTTTTTAAAGAAGTTCATCAAATCCTCTACTACTAGGGACTGTTTCAAGTTGCCTTCAACTAATCTGGTTGTGTACACCCTTTCAGTATTCATCAAAATGCACTTATGAAGTGATATATTAATCAGGAATTTTGATCATTTTTCAAAGGGTAAATCGCCCTTCATCCATTAAGATGCCCCTTAGTCAAACCATGCTCCTCAAGTATGGTGTTACTTTTAATAACTGAGGGAATTCACCAAATCATCCATTGATATGGATTCTTTCAAACATTATTACCCCCAAATCGGTGACTGTGTTCATTGTTTTGGAAATCATCAAAAGATGTTCATGTGGCCACATCCTTATCTGATATCATTCATGACTTTGATGGAGTTCCTCAAATCATTATTTGACTATTGGTTGCAATGAATTTCTTCTAGCTAACCCTAGCTAATCTTTGTGTTTTCATCGGCCATTATAAGGTTATCAGAATGGCTTCATGATTCCTTGTTTTTTAGTAACCAATCATGAAAGGCAGATGCATCAACATTATCTTAGTCAATAAATTTGCAAATTTAATAATTGATTCTTTGAAAAATCCTTTTTTTAATCAAACTTTAAATGTTGAGGACTGTATCAATTCAAGTCTAATTATTGAAATTAAATCATGGTGATGTAAATTTGAAAATATTTTGTGAAGATTAAAATTTTTTGCTTGAGAATCCAAAACAAGTCATTTGATGCCAAGATGTAATTTTACAGGTGTCTTGTTGAGCTGAATGAGATTGCGAGAAAGAATAATTGGATTTAAGAAAGGAAATGCAACCATTCAAGTCTAATATAGGTTTTTGGCTTCCCAAAAAGAGAGTAGCTGATTACTTATCTAATGGGAAGTCATTTTTGGGAAAGGTTGCATTCCAAGGTAGGTTTTGGTTTTTTAAAAAGAAGAGCAACTGATTACTTATATGATGAGAGGTCATCTTTAGAAATAGTTGGTTAAAAACTTAGAACAAGGTTTTGGCTCATCAAAAAAAGGAAGGCTTGTTTAAGTGTGTTCGTTTATTGCTCTAATAATGAGTATGAAGTATAAATATTTTTTTCTACACCATTTGCCATAAACAAGATGTTTTAATCATAAATGACTTTCTAAGACATGAAATGTAGGTTAAGGTTCATAGCTATGGAAAAAAAGATATGTAAAGCTCAAATAATGTTTGAGGTTCAAAGATATAAGATTACTTATTTAAGGTAAAAATCTTTTTAGGCTTGCCACCTTGACTTTGTTATTTTAACGATTGATCTCATTTTAATCTCAATTCTTCCAATTATATTTAGTGCTCTATTGTTTACATTTTGTCTTTGTACTTAGCATCATCACGAATGACACTTTAGAGAGCTATTTGGATTTCTTCATTCATTTTTTTTTTTTAACTTTCACCTTCTTCTTCTTATTATTTGTTTAATGCAAAGTTAATTTTCTTATTGCAGGGGTTGACTTATTGATTGTAAGATTGCTTCTTTTGATGACAATGCTTGATCTTCTTGATTATAAGATTGATTCTCCTGATATCAGGGCTTGATCTCCTAATAAAAGGATTGAACTTCTTGATTACAAGGTTGACTTTCTGATGGCGGGGCTGACTCTCCTGATTATAAGGCTTGATTTCTTAATTATAAGATTGTTTTTCCTGACGGCAGGGCTTAATCTTAACTGGAGCCTTGTTAGCCTCAGAACCTTATTGAGTTCTTATTTGCTGGAGTCTTGTTGGACTCTTTCTTGCCAAAGCCTTGTTGGGTTTGAAATCAACAACTGAAATCTCACTAAACTTTATATAGGATTTTTACATGTGTTTTTTTAGAAGATTTTTCTACAAAAATATTGCACAATGCCACATATTATGGGTTAAATAACATGCATGTATCTTTTCATGTTTAGGAATATAGGCCTCTCTTCTTGCAATTCATCTTCTTAGTTTAATAGTAGGAATTATTATTTTTGATATGGCCTTTCATGAACGCTTGACTTGCCAGCTCACTGTAGATTTTCTAGTTTTTTATATATCATGTGATCTCAGCTTTTTGTAACAATTGTTGTCTTTTTTTTTTTTATTAACGTGGGTGTTCAGGTCAGCTTGCCTGCACATTGACTAATCTCACAGGCTTTTACCTTCATTACAAGGAGTTCTAGTATGTTGGCTATTTTTCTGAAAGTGACAAACTGTCTTTCAGCTATGATATTGTCTTTCTTCTAGATGATGCCCCTAAGTATGATATTTTTTTTGCACCATTGCCCCCTTTTCATCTACTTTAATGAAGAACTGATGCTCTATTATTCTTAATATTGAAGAAGTTCATCAAGTCATTTATTATCTTGAGCTATTTCAAACACACTAGCGTCTAACTTCTTTAGTCGTGTACATCCTTTCTATATTCATTAAAAGGTACTTACTTGGCAAGATCTTCATTTGGTATTATAACCATTTTTTAAAGAGTAAACTGTCTCTTGAAGCATGATGTTACTCTCAACTACCAAGAGAGTACACAAATTCATCCACTATCATAGGTTGTTTTGAGCAACCATGTCCCTAGTTGATCTGGTATTACTTATCATTTAGGGGCATTTATCATTATTAAATGTCATTCATAAATTTGATGAGATTTACTAAATCATCATTTGACTATTATTTACAGTGGATTTTTTCAAGCCAAATTGCCCCTAGCTCGACCCATTCATTCAGAGGCATATTTCCATTTTGAGTTTCTTATTTGCATAATGATCATTGTATTGTTCCTAGTTAGCTTAATTGGGCATGCATTGTCATGCATAAAAGACTCCCCTAGTTAATCTGATTATTCATTTTCTAGTAGGTTTACAAGTTTTATCAATTTGTGCATCCTCAACCAACTTAAATATGTTTAAATATGTTTAGCTGCCTGACACCCATGCCTAAACATCATCCCTATCAAGGATTTTATGAAATCAGTTGATAACTAGCTTTTTTTAAAAATCATATACATTCAATCTAATTATTGAAATGAAATGTAATCAAATAAACATAAATTTTAAAAGTATTTTTGACACATGATGCATTTGGAAAAGAAATTACTGCAATGAAGAAAAATTATCACCAAGCATAAAACTAATTAGCAGAGTGCATTCACAAACAATAAAACAAAAAACCAATTATTCCCTCTGAATTATATAAGTTCATGCAAGGATTGAAGAAACAAAATCAAGTAGAAACATAGCCAACAGAAAGAAGGGGGAAAAAAACTTCGAATGAAAGAGAAAACTGAAGGGAGACACAAAAAATCTAAATATTAAAAGTAAATAGAAGAGGGGGAATCTAGTTGCGGGGGTGGGTGTTAGCAGGGTTAGCGACACCAACTGTGACCTTGGCAACGTCTAATGCAGAGGCTTCAGGCTTCTTCTTGGTGTACAAAACGAAGTAGCCAATAGTGGCAACAACAGCAACACCACCAATGGCCGTTTTCAATGGACACAGAGACAACTTGCGACGCTGGTGAAGCACCTCTGTTGAATGCCGTGCTGCTTGATCTGACCCTGCCATGTCTCTCTTGGTTATCTTAATCTGTCGGTTTCTTTTCTTTTTCCTTGCTTTGGCTTGTGGAAGCTTCAACTTCAGGTTGGTGATTTGCTATGGATGTTGCAGGCTTTAGACAAACAAAGAGGAAAGGACACGAGGGCTGTTAAAACGAGATAGGAGGCGAAAGTAAAGGTTAAATGGACACGTTGAGAAGTTGAAATTTTCAATGTTGACACGCGGCATGACCGTCAATTCCTGTGTGAAAGTCAGCTATAGAATAATTGACACACGGCATGACTGTCAATTATTTTTCTTAACATAAAAAATATTTAAATATTATTATTATTCTTTCTAATAAAAAAATTTTAAACTTTGTATAGATTCATTCGATTTAATCTGGTTAATTTAACGAGTATAAAATCAATTTAAATAATTAATAAAAATATATAATTAATTGGGGACACTTTGGTGAACACACTTTTTTTTTTTTTAGCATAATGAAATTACTTTGTTACCTGGAAAAGCAATATATATATATATATTCTCCAGGATTTTTTTTATTTTTTAATATTATTTGTATCATAAAATTATGTTGATTTCCTTGAAACAAAGAAAATAAATGAATAAGCTTGAGTTTAAAGGTGTTGTTGTCTTTTTATTTTGGTTTGTTTTGTGGTTCTCATGTTCTAGAGTGTTAATTTGGTTATTTAATAAAGATAAAAATTAAAAAAAAAACAACGTATGAACAATATAGACATGCTTCGAACTTTGTGTATGGCGTCATCTGATGACCAAGCACTACCTTCAAAGACAGTGTTGGTCTCATCTCGAGGATGCCTCCATGACAGAACGACGTATATGGTTATTGAATCTCTTATTTGAAGCCAACAACCTTTTCTTTTCTTTTTTTATTTTCTCTTTTCTACTTATATTTGCCCTGATCTTTAAAAACTTCTAAGAATCTCTTTAACAACCTTGCATCTAACCCTCTATTTGTTGTGTGGGGCACTAAGCCGACACCCTCTTTATATTTTTTTTATTTTTTATTTTAATACATTTAAATGTACTATAAAAAGATTAATATTATATTTCAATTATTAAATAATATTGTAAGTTTTTAGGAGAATGTTAATATGTTTTTCACTTATCATGTACCTAACATGAAAAACAATTGCATGGATATTCAATGAAAATAAAATTGTGATTTTTTTTAATTTTTAATATGTTTTTTATATAATTTTGCCACATTTATCATTTATTTTTTTCTTCAAATATATATAAAATACTAAGACATTGTTTTAATTTTTTTATTATTTATTTTAAGACCATGATGAATTTTTGTTTAGAAATCAATGCTTGTAATTTTAAAATATGTTTCTGTTAAAATAATTGAAAGATGCATTAATAAAAAAAAATAAAGTCTAGATTGAAAAACAATATTTTTTTTCTTCTAATTTCAAATGGCTGAGATTTTGTTTCAATAGAGTATAAATTATTTTTTAATTAAAAAAATATTAACATCTAATTAACTGAGAAAAATTAAAAACCTCCATAAAGAGCTGAATTAAATATGTTAATTTGCATATAATTATCGATTTATTTTATTTAATACATGTGTTGAATTTTTGTTTTACACTTCAAATATTTCATGATATTAAAAACAAAATAATATTGCTTATATTTCTTTATGTTGCATACTATGAACAATCAATGAGTTTTTTTTCTTTTTCTTTTCATTTAAATTTTCTTTCTAATGGTTTCGTTGCACATCATTTCTACTCTAATTACCATTTTAATCATTTGGAAGTTATAATATATAACTATATTTTTTTGCCCTTGCGATGTTACAGGGCATTTTCGAAACTAATTTTTTTTTATTAAAATAAATACTAAAAAAATCATTAATTTATTAATTTATTTATGAATTTCTTTTATTATTTGACATAAACCCTTTTTTTTTTCAACAACATAGTTTTTTCAATACAAACTTAAAAGAAATTAGAATAAAAATTTATAAAAATCCAAATGATCTAGATTTGAAAAAAATAAAAAAATTCTCCGGACATTACTTCCTTTTTTTATATTTCATTTTTTTACAATTTTTTTTAATTAGAAACTTGATTCTTTAAATAAAATTTTATTATGATTTGTAATGCAATTTTCAACCTAGAAACAAAAACTAATGTCTAAGAATAAAAAACAAATAACTAAGGTTTCATATATAATTATTCAAAAACTAATTGTGAGTATTATCATAAAAGCTCTCATCATATTATTTTTTAAATATCATTTTAATAATTTTATTTGAAAATCTCTTTTTTTTTCCTAACAGCTTCCTCTCTCATCTTCCATAACTCAAGGATTGAAATGTAATAAAAATAATGTTTGTGGACTAAAACATAAACATAAAACTGCATGGACCAAATACATGAAAATCTAAAACTTAAGGAACCAAATTGTACTTTTCGACATCAAGGAACAATAAAAAACGCGTTGTTCTCCGACAGTGCAGTCCACAATTGCTTTGAGTGTAGGGGAGAGCATTATTGGTCTTCGGTGAAAGTACAAGTTGTTTTAGTTTATTTTATAATTATAGTTAAAGTTATGATTATAATTATAACTATATTATAAATTATAATTATAACATTTCATTGATCTCTCTATCTAACTGCTTTCAGGGATCTATTGATCTCTGTGCTAGCCTGCTAGCCTAAAAGGGAACGTGAATGTTTGTAATGCTAGTTTAATATCAGTAATTTCGACCATTGAATAGAATCAGAGATGGTTTGAGAGAGTCAGGGGCCCAAAATGGAAGAAAACTGCTAGTATTTCCTGAAAGAATCTATGTTAAACTAGTTGTCTTCCCTTTCAGTACTTTACATGCACTTTACAA
>Ga0325411_1005721_pt1 | contig 13712 bp, 7 predicted proteins | sample PopdelMetagenome_13_FD_206181 | JGI IMG/M metagenome (GOLD analysis project Ga0325411, IMG submission 206181) | Populus deltoides microbial communities from Bellville, Georgia, United States - Xylem-PdIQD-R4 | ecosystem: Host-associated > Plants > Phyllosphere > Stem > Wood/Secondary xylem... | reverse complement strand
GTATTTTTTCATAATATTCAATTAAATTTTAAAAACTGATGGGTTATCTTTCAATGACTTAATTTAAAATAGTTTATATTTCTAATTTAAAGAATTATTTCTTACCCTGCAAGTGTAAATCCTAATAAGCTGCCAAGAGAAGAAAAAGATTTCATATATGTAAATGAAAAAAAAATATCTTAATAAAATGAAAAGAGAGTTTTAAATAAAACTTGGAATCAGATTTTTTCCAATATAATTGTTACTTATTGTTTTTTATCCAAACCAATTGGAATATCATATTATAATTTTTAATTTAAGATATCTATTGAATATTTTTTATTTACATATAATATCAGAAGGAAATAAAAAAATGTCTTTGATCATATGAGATAAATTCTTCTTGAGGTCCGTAGAATTGTTTAAAATTTGTTAATAACGTATTAGTTGATTATATGTAATTTACATCTTTATTATTTTCAAGCAGGTATTTTTTAATAAATATATTAAATCATATGTTATATGATTTATAGTGTTTTTCTTAAATTCCAAGAACAGTCAAACATTTATATTTTCATGATCTGGTGCCTGCTAGTACTATTTTTTGTGTTTTTTTTTTTAAAAAATTTTATTAAAAAAAATCTAAGTGTGAATATGTGATCTTACATTTTGCTTCAATAATCAAAAGGGTCGACGTGACGATCTGAAATTAACGGACGTGGCAGGACAGGCTTCCAGGATTATCGATCTATTTTCTACTTCCAGATATTTTGCTGTTTTGAATGGTTGATCTATTTCTAAGATGGACTTGGAAAATATGCATGACTTAGAAAGCAAAACGACACCTCCCCTGGAAGACTGTGTTGTGATTGAGTCCGACATCGCGGTGGCGGCGAGCGTTTTCGTCATGGTGGAGCAGGGCAGCACAAGTTGAAGCTGACTTGTTTTTAGGGTTTACAGCAATCCGAATGGACAGTCGTGAAAAGGAGAGAAGCTTGACCCTTATTCATAGACTGAACAAGTTTCCGTCGAGTTTCCTGCTGGATATTTTCTATTACTTCAACTCATAAGCAAGAATTATATATGTTCTCATCCTGGCTTCTGCAATTAGACCATCCCTTGCCTGATTTGATCACGATAAATTCACTTCATTATATTTTATTTTTTTCTCTTCGAAAATGATTTTCCCTCTGACCAATTGCTGTGGTGAACATGTGAAACACGACATCTATAAAGAACTACCGAATTAATGTTGAAAATTTGTGCACTAAATATGAGAAAATGATAAAAATACGTACCTTCATAGTGGTGTTTTTCTTCTTCTGTTTTTTTGCTCGGTTTTGGTTGATCAATTTTTATATATAAAAATGGATTAATTTATTTATCTACTTTTATGTATTATATGTTGTGCGTATTTTTCATATATTATTCAGAGAACTTTTCACTCTTATATGTCTTTATAAATTCATATTTTCTTCCATGCACTCTTTTATTATTTTTGGGAAAACAATACCCTACAATATTTATTTTAAAAAAACAATCTAAATTCCTAAAAAAAAAATCCACAGAACTTGAAAAAAATTGAAAAACCAAACGAACTAACAACATGAGTCTGTTTTTGTTGTTTGATGGGCATTTTTATCCTAAAAGTAGCAAAAAGGAATACAGATGAAAAGAATAATTTCTAAACAGTACATGGGAGAATATTCAATACTAATACTAGTAAAAACATATTATGCAAGGAAATAACCCTTTTAAAAATTATATCATCCCCAATTCTATGATGACCAATACATGTTATGCAAGGAAGTACACATAATCACATCAAAAACAAATTTATTCATGCTAAAAGGAAAGCATAATAATCAATTCACACTGTCAACCAAGCAAGCAAACCAATCTTCATCATCATCCATATTTATTTTTAACAACATAATAAAAATGATTTAAAATAGGCAAATATTTATTTGGGGATTGAGGTTGACCTTATGGAACAATTGGAATTGGACTAGAGTTGTTTGAACTTAGGCTGGCAGTGGTGCAGAGTCGCCCTTTCCTTGTTCTCGTGGTGGAACTTTTGTAAATATTGGAGTTCAAGTAAGATGCTAGCTAACTTCATATATGTAGCATGCTCATCGTTTTCAACATAATATTTATTTTCAATCATAACTTTATTATCAGCGTTCTTATTATGAACAAGAGGAATTGGATTTTCAAGAACACATAACACTCTTTCTTGTTTGAGAACAATTCTCATATTTCGGTATCAGTCCAAGAAGTTTGGTCTGGTCAATTTATTAGCATAAAAAAAATGCTACATAGGGATATATTTATTTTACTAATGGTAATCTATCAACATATTCATGTAAAGATAGCGAGTATTTGTTTCATGCATAAATATTTATAACCAAATTTAGATAAGATCTTTAATCATAATCTGGTTTCCTATTTTTTTCTTGCAAATTAATAGCCCTCAATATTATTCAAGAAATCTTGCTTAGATCTTCTAGTGGGTTAGGATCCTATTTAATTTATATAACCTTAAGTAACTCAAAAAATCAAAATAAATTAAATTAGGTGGATAACATAGCTTATCAATTACATCTTTATGTGATTTTTAGTTAGTTAGGTGATAACTCTATGTCTAAATATATCATATATTTTTGTTTTACTACTGCCTCTAATCTTATATGATCATATGTAACTCATATAAATCATATAAGTTAGTTAAGGAGAACCTGATTTTATAGCATTAAACATATTCAACTAATGATAACCTTAAATAGCTCAACAAGTTATCCATAAATAGAACTCTGGTTTTATGCATATAAAATCGAAAAGCAATAAATCATGTTCTTAACATGTAATTAATATATTAACGAGAGATTTATTATTTTAATTAAGTCTCATTTCATGGCATTAATGATATATCATACATAAAAATTATATATAAACATACACCTCAGCATGTCATTCTAATTCGATGATCATAAAAATATCTAAATTAATTCCCTCGAGGCATCAAAAGGGATTAGATGGTGAAACTTAGATAGTTGTTGCAAATCTTTATAAGTCATTAGCGAGCATCATGATTGTAGCCCTTTTTGTTGTTATTTCTTCGTCTTGGATTACAATATAGATTTTCTTATCTAAATTCTTATATTTTTAAATTACATAACATTTATATAAATGTATAAGAAACCTCGAGTTACATTTGATGGGAGTTAGATGAGAAAAGAATTTAACAACCTATAAGATAATTAAAGAAAAGATAGGACATGCATGCCATATTTAATATTACAAGCATTAAGCCATAAAAACATAATTACATTGATCTTTAAATGTCCGTAACCATCCATTATGCTTAAGAATATATGAATATGCATAATTAAATATATTGCGTGCTTCAATTTTAATTACTGGCTTTATGTGCAATTTTAAAATAATATTTCTAACACTTAATAAATAAAAATTTCAGATTAAAAAACTCTTTTTCTAAACATTATTTAATTAAATCGTAATCCTATTAGGATATTACAAAACTCAAAAATTTTGAATTAAAATGTTTAATTCAATCCTAATCCTATTAAAAAAATTAATTCTATAATTAATTTAATTTAGATTTCAATTTTAAAATAAAAAAATGAATACTTTATATAAGGAGAGACATAGTGATAATTCTATCCAATATACTTATATTGTAATAAGCAATAAAACTCAAGGGTAAATTTGTAAATTAGACTCCAAAAACTCTAATGTTATAACTTATAAGTTATAAAGTAAGGGCTACCCATAAAAGTATTATAATAAAAGATGCACGGAAGAATCATATATTTGCCCTTCATCTTCTTCTCAACTACCGCAGTGAAGAATCTCAAACTTAAATTAATATAGAGAAAGAGATAGAGATGAATGAAAAGCATTTCTCTATTTTTCATTGCTTGTAATATGTACATTGATTATATATTTAAACATAAACGTTTATAACTGCTTCCTATACTTTAGCTATTCAAAACTCAAAAATACTATCATAATTGTAACAGAGTTGCTGCTGCAAGATATTAGGGATGACCATTATGTTTTGACTGAGTTTATCTTAGGATCAGATTTATCTCCAACACGCCCCCTCAACCAAATGGGCAAATCTTGAACATGAAGGTTGTCGCGCAGAAGCTGAAAACGAGCAGAGGACAAAGACTTGGTCAATAAATCAGCAAGTTGCTGCTTTGTAGATAGAAATGAGACCTGAAGTTTATTTGCCAAGACTTGATCCCGTACATAGTGAAAATCTATTTCAATATGTTTAGTTCTTGCATGGAAGATTGGATTAGAGGATAAATATGTTGCACCAATATTATCACACCATAATTTTAGACTGGTTGGCAAAGGGAATCGTAGATCTTGGAGAATGGATTGGATCCAATGTAATTCAGCCGCTGTGTTGGATAGTGATTTGTATTCTGATTCAATACTGCTGCGAGCAACAGTTTGTTGCTATTTACAACTCCAACTGATAAGATTAGAGCCATGAAAAATACAGTACGCCCTAATACTATGTCTGTCATCTTTATCGGCAACCCAGTCGGCATCAATATATGCATGGAGAGAATGATCTGATAGACTTGTGAAATGAAGGCAATAATCCACTGTATGTTTGAGATATCTAAGAATTCTTTTGACAGCTTGCCAATGTGGATCTTTAGGTTGATGTATGAATTTGCTTACACGGTGGTCTGCGAAAGCAATATCCGGGCGAGTGAAACCCAAGTAGTGTAAAGCACCAACTGTACTTCTGTAAAGTTGTGGATCAGAAAAATCGGCACCTTCAAACTTAGATAAGTTACAAGTTGTACTCATAGGAGTTGTACATGACTTGGCTTCATGTATATTAACTCTCTGTAACAAAGATGCAACATATTTTCGCTAAGTAAGAAAGAGATTAGGCCCCTCAAACAATGCTTCTACACCAAGAAAATATGACAGAATGCCTAAGTCTTTGACAAGGAAGACATCACCAAGTCGCTGGATGAAGGTGTTAATTTCAGTTCAAGAGGATCCAGTGATGATTATATCATCAACATATATAAGGATGAAGATAGAGAAGGTGGGCTGATGAAGTGTGAATAAAGATGTATCTGCTTTAGAACCAACAAATCCCAGCTGCTGCAATATTTCTGTTAATCGAGAAAACTAGGCTCGCGGTGCTTGTTTAAGACCATATAAGCTCTTCTTAAGGCGGCACACATGATGAGGAAAGTTAGGATGAACATAGCCTTGAGGTTGTTGCATATAAACTTCTTCCTGAATTTGGCCATGTAAGAATGCATTTTGTATATCTATCTGACAGATGGTCCACTGTTGTGTAATTGCTAAAGATAATACTAAACGTATAGTATTTGCTTTAACCATTGGACTAAAAGTTTCCGTAAAGTCCAGACCTGGTTGTTGATGATAACCTTTGGCCACTAGTCACGCTTTAAAACGCTTAATACTGCTGTCTACATTACGTTTGATGCAGAACACCCATTTATTTCCAACAATATTGGTACCTTGTATAGGAGAGACAAGATCCCAAGTGCCATTGGTTATAAGGGCGTTGAACTCAATGTCCATGACATCACGCCAGTGGTGATGTTTGGTGGCTTCAGAGAAGCAAGAAGGTTCTGCATCAGAGGAAACATGATTAGTTAAGAAACAGTGAGGTAGTGGGTATCGTGCTATACCAACATAAGGGGTCTTTGGCTTGAGAGATTGTGTTTGTGATCTGGTAATCATCCGGCATGGCATGAGATTATCACTGGAAAGTGGAGATTCTGCAACAATATTGAAGTGCGGAGAGGGTTCCCTTACTGGTGCAGGAATATCATCTGAACACATTAAAGCAGACTGAATATCCAAAGGACCCTGATGCAGTGGAATGAAGTGAGCAATTGGTGGAGTATTTAAACATGAATTTGATCCGGAATGATCGTTAGGAATACTCGGATGAATTAAGGAGAGGGGTAAATGAGAATCTTGTGTGGAAAGAGTAGATGTTGAGGAGTCTTTTTGATAGGGAAACAAAGACTCATAAAAAATGACATGATGGGAAACTTATAATTTTCCTGAAGCTAAATCGAGACATTTAGAGCCCTGATGTTATAGACTGTAGCTAAGAAAAATACAAGTTTTTGAATGAAAATCAATTTTATGCTTGTTATAAGGACACGATTTAGGCCAGCAGGCACATCCAAAAACACGCAGAAACAAATAGTTAGGTTTTTTTTATTATAAGCCATTTCAAAAGGTGATTTGTTGTTAATGACTTTGGAGGGAAGACGATTGATTAAATACGTTGCAGTTAAAAAGGCGTCTTCCCAATAAGGTTAAGGTAGATTTGAGTTAGCTAGAAAGGCTAAGCCCATCTCAACAATTTGATGATGTCGACGTTCAACAGAACCCATTTGTTCATGCGTATAAAGACATGATATACGATGTTGAATCCCACATGATTTTAAATAATTATTTAAACTTCGATACTCTCCCTTCCAATCCGTTTGAATTGCTTTAATTTTTAAATTAAAATGTCGTTCAACATATTTTTGAAATTCAATAAAAATAGGTTCAACATCTGATTTTAATTTTAAAGGAAATATCCAAATAAATTTGGTGAAAGCATCCAAAAAACAAACGTAATAACAAGATCCATAAGTAGAAACAACCGAGCTAGACCCCCAGACATCAGAATAAATTAATTCAAGAGGTCTGAAAACAGATGAAATAGAAGTATAAAAGGGTAAATTATGGCTTTTAGCCATTGTACACTCAGGACAAATATTTTGTCTCATAATAGAGCCAACATGTAAATTATTATTGTGCAGAACATGTTTAATAGTGCCATAGAAGACATGACCAAGACGACAATGCCAGTTGGTGATAAAGATCCGAGCACCAAGAAATGCAGATGGAAGACAGTGTTGAAGTGGTTGAGAGAATAAATAGAGACCATCAGGCATAAAGCCTTTATGTAGGACGTTCCCCGAGTAATCCTTAATAAAAAAGAACAAACTATGAAACTCAAAATAAACATTATTGTCTTGAGCAAATTTTTGAACAGATAAAAGATTTTTGGTAATTTATGGTACGACAAGAATGTTATTAAGAACAAAAGAAGGAGAAGAGGTAGATAAAGATGCAGTTCTAGTATGAGTGATTTTCAAACCTAAACCATCTCCAATGCAAATTTGATCATTGCCAGAAAAATCATTACTTTGGATATTCATGTTGCTCATATTGTTAGTCAGATGATAAGTCGTGCCAGTGTCAGGATGCCACTCTTGTTCATTTGAGTGTTGCTGAGACCTGTGAGAGGCAAGGTTTGCTTGAGGACGTGAACGTGGTGGTGGAGGTTAGAAGTTTGGATCAAAACGCTTCCAGCAACGAGAAGCTGTGTGACCAGGTGTGTCACATAATTGACAACAAATATGATTGTTACCACAGTAACCTTCACGAGTAGTAATAAATTGAGGACGCCCCTTGCCTTGATGAGCGGAGAATTTGTTTCGGTTCTTGCCTCCTGAATAATATTGCTGGCGACTTGTAATATTGGCTGAAGCCATGGAAATAGATAAGGTTTTATTGTGGTGCTGAATGCGAGCTTCATATGTTAGGAGCATAGAGAAAAACTCGTCTAAAGTGAGAGAATTATCTCGGTGAGATATCTTTGAAACCAGAGTATCATATTTAGGACCAAGACCAGCAAGCAAATAAGTGATAATGTCATCACAGTTCAATGGTTGACCAGCAATTGCTAATTCATCAGTAAGACGTTTGATGGTCATAAAGTATTCAGTTGCTGATTGATTTCCTTTCCGCAGAGTGGAAAGTTGTGAGCGAACATGGACTGCTTTAGCACAGGATTGTGATGCAAAAGCAGAGCTGAGAGACAGCCAAACAACAGCAGAGGTGCTACAATGAGCAACTTGGGCAAGCACTTCATCAGAGAGAGAAGAATTGATGCAGCTAAGAATAAGATTATCTTGAGTTTCCCAAATATCATAAGCTGGATTGGGAGTGGTAGAGCCATCAGAGATAGTGATGGTCTTGAAAGGTTGTTGAACAGTGCCGTCAACATAACCATATACTTTTTGGCCTTTGAGGTAGGGTAACATGGTAGCTTTCCAGGTAGGGTAATTCAACCATGTGAGTTTGGTAAGGTGGATGGGAGAAGATGGATTGAAGATGGAAAGATTAGTTTTGGAAGGTAGACATTTTGAAGAATGATTTAGACGTGAGTCTTTAAAAAAGCTCTGATACCATGAAGAATCTCAAACTTAAATTAATACAGAGAGAGAGAGAGAGATGAATGAAAAGTATTTCTCTATTTTTCATTGCTTGTAGTATGTACATTGATTATATATTTAAACACAAATGTTTATAACTGCTTCCTATATTTTAGCTATTCAAAACTCAAAAATACTATCACAATTATAACAGAGTTACTGCTGCAAGATATTAGGGATAATCATCATGTTTTGACTGAGTTTATTTTAGGATGAGATTTATTTCCAACGCAGCTAGTAATGGGCTCACTGCCCACCGTCATTTGCTGGTCTAGCAACGGCAACAAAGGCTATCGTCACCAATATTAGCCATCATGCGTGAGGCATCATCCTCGCGTATGGCAGCACAGCAATGCCAGTAGCTTATAGCGCTGCTGTGGGAGGCAGCAGCTTGCTGCCACGCTGCCAGCGGGGTGCTGGCTATACGCGACACACAGCTAGCAGAGCCAGAACTAGTTAGTGTTGACCCCGCCGCTAATTGCTTTCTCAGCCACTAGACGAATACAAATGATTAAAACGTAGCTTACAGAAAGTACTAATTGGGGGTCAGCGAAGGATATAGGAGTTTAAAGATTTTCGAGTGACCGAATCATTTGATTAACTTTTATTTAGTCACACATTATTGAATAATTATCGGTAATTACATCATTGCAATTAACATATTAATTGCATGTGAAATTAAGAGAAATCTTGGTATTTTTTTTTATTGAAATAACCCTATTCCGTTTTTCAATCTACTTTAATTAGAGTTTTCATTTTTAAATCAATGGATGAAAGAATTAATGAATGGCAACTTATTTTATTCATGTAATGACTCTGTTTTGCTTCATACAGTATAATTATTTTCATACATCTTATTACTTTTTTTTGTACTTTAATGTATATCATAAATTATACTAATTAAAAATTGACTAAAGAATGGAGAACTGTACGTTAGACTTGATTGACCCTTTCATAATTTATGTATAACAACTTCAGAAGAAAGAACGATTGAAAGAATGGGTTTCCTCCTTCATTAAAGAAAGAACAAAAAATAAAAAAAGAAGCTTTCCTCATCGTGGGATTTTGGCAGTATCAACCATAAATGGGTCTAAACTCCAAACAAATCCATGATCTAACCAATAAAAAATAATAACCACTACTTTATTGGTATGAAATTCATTTGTATGAAATTCTTCTTTTTTCTTTCAAATAATTTCAGTTGTCTTTGGCGAGGGAATATAATAGAGAGAGAGGGATAATGGAGGTAAAAGAAATACTTTAAAAATGTACCAAATTTATTAAGTAGGTCATCTCAGGCAACCTAAATATGTTTGGATGTCCATATAAATTCCCACATCCTCTTGTTACACAACCCTTCAACTACCTAAATATTATTATTACAATAACCAAACACATCAAAACACTTCTAATAATTAATTATTATTATTATTGTAATACTTATTAAAAAGCTAGAACCACGTAGAAAACCGTTATAGCTCCACACCTAAAAACATTGTTCACTGAAACAGTATAATAATGGTTTTACTTTTCCATTAAAAAAACTTAACACTATCTGTAAAGGGCATTAAAGTCTTTTTTGCATGGTTAATTTGTCATTACCAAATTATCTGGAAACAAATAAATCATTTTTCACCTTAATTGCACAGTCAAATGACCAAACTACCTTTAAAAGCAAAAAACTTAATCATGTTGTCCATGGACATTTTTATATTTTCATAATGGTTTTCTCATTACTTTAATGTCAACTAAGGGGTAATTCGGTATATGCACAAATAAAAAAAAATTACACAACAAAACGATTAAAATGCTCTTAAAACAAAATGTTTAAAATTGGAGTCAAGGGGCATTTTGGTCTTTTCATAATGATTTTGCATTATTATTGAGTTAGCTTAAGAACAATTTGGTATTTAGATAAATAAGAAGATAAAAACAAGAAAGGACAAGCACGTGTACGACATTAGGAGGTGCCTACGTATTTCAAGCGATGCCTTTTAACATCTAAAAATGCTTTTCTGCCTTGTCTTTGTCACTGTGTTCTTTTCCTGTTGATGCTGTGTGTGTCTTCGATGATGATCTGGTTTATTATTGATAGACCTTTCTTTCCTTTTCTTTTCCTTCTTTCTCTTTTCTCCTCTTAAAGTTATAGCGTTGCCCTCTTTGTTGATGATATATCAACTTTAGTTTTTATTTTTTTTATTTCTAATTTCCGTTCTTCACCCTTTTGTGGAAGTTTTATTTGTTTTGAATTTCATCATTCGATCCCAGTTTACAAATATTATATTTTTCAATTTGGTCCCTATTCTTTTGATTTCTAGTTTTTTTCCTTAACCCTTTAGTAAAATTTTTGTTGTTTTTAATTTTACCATTCAATTATAAATTTGTTTTTATTTTATATGTCAATTTTGATCCTTATTCTTTTGATTTTTGGGTCTTTTTCTAAATTGATTTTTTTCTTTTCAATCTCACCCTTCAATCAAATATAAAATTTATTTGGTATTTGAATTTTGAACCTCATTCTTTTAATTGCTATTTTTTAAATCCTTTTGCATAATCAATTTCTTTGTTCAATTTTATCCTTTAATAATTGATTGAGAATTGTAGTTCATGTTTTTCTAAATAGAGTGCTTCGAGTTTAATGACTCAGGTCATAACTTTAAAAAGTTAACAAGAGTTTTTTTAATTAAAAAAGGAATCAACAATTTTCTTTATTTTTTTATGAGGTTATTTCAAAATCATTATCTAGACCGTGAGTTTAGCGAAATATTTCAGGTTGGCTCAACCCTGATTACTAGGCTTACAGGTTTGTCATGCTAACTCGAAATAACCAAGACCGGTTTTTTATGTCATTTTTTTCTTTGTATTTAATGGACCATGAATTGAGATACATCGTTTTTTCTATTTTGAAAAAAATAGTTTTTCCTTATGTTATTCTAATCACCTTTCTTTTTAAATCTGATTCATCTATTGTTGTTTTCTATTTTTTTTTTGTCTAATTGAATTAAAGCTAACTTATTTAACCCAATTAGGTCTATGACTCAAGTTCTAAATTTTTTTTTAAAAAAAACATGTTTACGACAGCTAAATATTATTTTTTGCGCAAAAAAATAGTTCAGCCCCGCGACGAAGAACATGCACCAAAGCTAGTATAATAGTAAAACAAAAGGAAGAGATAAGTATCATTATGCTTTGATCCAAAAACCATAGTTTTTAAACACGACTCGGTGGTCAACCCGGTATAATGATCGGGTCATGGGTCAGATGGGGTGACCTGGGTCAACCCAAAAAAAATTAATGAATATGGTTAGGTTTGTTTGGAACCTTCAAATCAAGCATTATCATTTTGCTACCTGTCTCTTCTTTGTCAAGCACATCAAAACAATCAAAACATGTGATAATCAACAAAACATCACATGCCATTAATGGACCATAATAACCATCTCCTCTTTTTCATTACTAGACATAAAACCTTCCCCCCTCTCTAACGAGACAAAACAAAAAAAATCATAAAAAAGCAACTCGGTGGCTGCTAAAAGATCCATTATTACTCCACTTGTGTTCCATTCAATGTCTCATTATTTTTATTTTCTCTTTAATAAATCCTTTCTTTCATTCATTTATCTCAAAATAAAACTACAACCCTTTGTTTAGATTTCAACTTCTTCTCCTTCTCTCATGGTTTGTCTAAGCGATGAGAGTTGAGTTTCATCAATGCTATCTAAACGATTATCTATCCATGAAGGAAAAGGAAACAAAAAATTCTTGCAGTTCAAATGAAGCTATTCCTAACATGATATGCAACTTACAGTCTGCAATTCCTTCAATTATGGTAGAAATAAGATAAACCTCAAATCCCAACAATTATGATAGGCTTTAGTAAGTTGCAAAAAAGAAAAGAACAGATAAACATACATATGGGTGTGAGAATAAGAAAGAATCAATGCCAGATCAAGAACTACAAGTTCAAAACAGAGACAAAGAATAAAGAAGATAGAGAGTGAAAGAAGGAGAGTTGTGAAGAGAAACAAGTAATATCAGCTTCATCTAACTTTATTCGCAGATTTGAACTAGTATGGCTTGCCTTGACGTCTTCTGCTCCTCTGCTTTTCTTCCCGAATCGCAACTGAAATGACTTAGAAGATTTAAGAGATTAAGTTTTCTCATTTCTGTCTTCATTGTTTGACAGTAAAATGCCAAAAACAACGTCGCTTTACTTATATATATAAACAACGGGGTCTCAACTGGGTTTACCTTGGTCGTCTAGGTCCCGGGTCGACTCGGTTGGGGTTTTTCCAAGCCAAATCCCCAGCTAGTTTTTTCTTAAACCTTGCTCAGTTCCAGGCCCGGGTCGACCTGTCAGGCCGGCCGGGTTTTAAAACTATACCAAAAACAAAAAAGAATTATCATTACATTATAACTAGATAGGTGGCTCGTACTTCACCGCGAGCCAGGTTAATTTTTCTATCATGTAAAAAAAGTATTTCCTAGCATTGCAAGCGTGTTTTAGAAAAGGGAAAAAAATCCACGTTCATTCAAATATAAAGGCAAAACAAGAAAAATGACAAAACTTAATTTTAAAAAGAACCTGATTTTGAAGGACAAAACCAAAAAAAAAAAGATAATAAAAAACAATCCTAAAAAATGATAAAGTTAACTGGCCAAACCTGCTGCCCGAGTCATGAGATCGGGTAACCTAATTGAAAGAAAATTGAAGAAAACCATAAAGCCTATTAAAAAAACAACATTGAAGGATAAAATTAAAAAATATAGTTAAAAAAAAGGCAATGATGTTAACCGTGTTAACCTTTCAAACTCATGATCCAAGTCGCTAGACTAAAAGCATACCATCCGAAAAAACTATAAAGTCCAATTCTCAACAAATCAAATGTCAAATAATGATTTTTTAAAAAATTTTATTTATATAAAAGGATCAAAAACAAAATAAAAAAAACAATTAAGAGAATGAGGACCAAATGTGAAACAAAAGTAAATAAAAGGCCAACTTAGAATTTTAAATTGAAAGGTAAAATTGAAAAGAAAAATCAAACTCACAACAAAAAATCAATTATACAAAAGGATTAAAAACAAAAGGTAGTAATTAAGAGAATGAGGGTCAAATATAAAATAAAAATAAATGAGAGGGAAACTTAAGATTTTAAATTGAAGGATAAAATTGAAAATAAAAATCAAATTTACAGAAGAATCTAGAAAAAAAAATACAAAATTAAAAGAATGAACACTAGATTTCAAAAAATAACAAACTACAATTATGGATCCAATGATGAAATTGAAAACAAATTAAAATTTAACAAAAGAGCTAAGAATAAAAACTAGAAAAAAAATGAGGACTAAAGTTGAAATATCAATAAATGAGATGACAAATTTTAAATTTTAAATGGATGACATGAATTT
>Ga0325411_1005718_pt1 | contig 13716 bp, 8 predicted proteins | sample PopdelMetagenome_13_FD_206181 | JGI IMG/M metagenome (GOLD analysis project Ga0325411, IMG submission 206181) | Populus deltoides microbial communities from Bellville, Georgia, United States - Xylem-PdIQD-R4 | ecosystem: Host-associated > Plants > Phyllosphere > Stem > Wood/Secondary xylem... | reverse complement strand
ACTTTAAGTTAAAGTTCTATTTAATCTTGACTATTTAGAAATATTTTAAATTTTAAAATTATGTTTGCTTGACATTGTGTTTGTACTTTGTAATACATAATTTATAATTAATTTATCTTGAATATATATATATATATATAGATGAACAGTACAATCCCGAAACGGTACGCCGAAACGCTCCGAAACCAAAATATTTCGTTTCAATTGAAAAAACAAAATACCTGCCGAAACAGTATTAACAACCTTGATATCAATAGAAGAACTTGACACACGAGATGCATCAACCAAAGACTAGTTCTTTGGTGATGTGGCAAAGGTATCATATATATCAAATTTAATGCATACAAGGAAATTATACATGGAGTTGAATATAACACATCGTTTTTAAGTGGAAGTTTTTTTAATATAAAACAATTATTTTATAATTCGAGGATCACGTCGAACATTTGACATTGTAAAAAATCACGCCGTGCATGTATAACCTTTGCCAACGTTTTCATTTCTAATTCCCTTACAATTTTCAACAACAAGGTTGTCATGTCCTTGAAATCACCTGTGTGTGTGTGTGTGTGTGTGTGTGTGTGTAAGCTTTGCCAACATTTTCAATTCAACAAGAAGGTTGTCACGTCCTTGATATTCTAAGTGTAGTGATATATGAATTAATATGATGCGCGACAATAGTATTTAGATACTATAGTTTGTGTGATCTAATGTGCCTTGTGCTTTCAGAGATTAAGAGTTGAAACAACAGTCGGAACAGGCACATTAACACTGGTATAGCTTCAAGGATTTGACTGTACATGCGGGAATGTTTTATCCAGATCTAGTTGAACTACAAGAGTTCATGGGTCAATTGGTAAATCAGAGAAAATAACATAAAATTCATTACAAATATTATAGTACTTTTACTTGAGAGTTTCCTGTAGTATGCTTGCCTCTGCCAGCTCTCTGGCAACGTGTTGCCACAAACATGAAGAAATCCATCAAAACCTTTGGTCTGAATACACAAACACTATCATAAAATGGAAGTCAACTGCGTGATTTTCCATAGAGGTTTGCGTAGACGATCTTAGTCCGATGCACAAGAATCATGCTCAAGACTACAGCAACAACGCAAAATCCTGACAAGATCATAGAAGTAAGAAAGTAGCATATGGAACCTTCACACTTTGAAGGTTCATTCAGATCCAATATGCCTGAAAAAAATGACCCTCCATTGTGAATGTGGTAATTGTTTCCATGAGCTTGCCTTTCAGCTTCACGGTCATATATGCTGCTTGCAATTAGACCAGAAAAGACAAGTGAACCTGCCGGATTTGCCAGAGTGAGGAAATTGTACAAAGCCCCGAATTTTTTCAAACCAAACAACTCGGAGGCAGCAGCTGGCACAATTGCCCAAGGAGCTCCATAGCCGAGCCCAATCAACAGGGTACCAATATACATCGCCCCGGGCCATCCAAACGCAAAGAAGACATGCCCAACTGCCATAACAAGTTGAGCAATGGCCATTGCCACTGGCCTTGGATAAGCATAGTCCCTGGTGATATTAGTTAGACAAGGGATAAGAATGAGTCAAGATCAAAATCTGCATTAAAATACGAAATTAGTTTTTACCTGACAATAATCTCAGAGAAGTAACCCCCACCAACACGGCCAAGGAAGTTCCAAATGCTAATCATAGACACAAATATATGTGTATTATCATACCCTAGAGACTGGCTCATCTGACCAAGGTTATCAATCACTGTCAGTCCAGAACCAGATCCCAATAGAAGTGAGAAAAAGATAAGCCAAAAGTCTGCCTTGATCAATGCTTGCATCAAGGTGAAATCCTCACCCCTGTGTGGACCTCTCCTCCTCTTAACCCTCACTGCTCCTTCTGCAGCTGCTTGGAACAGTTTTGCTTGCAGTTGTGCAATCCGTTATTGTCTCTCTGATGCTGGTAACAAATCTACTTCCTTGGGTTTTTCATCTTCAACCTCGCTGAATATTAACTCAGGGGTCTCCTGCCCAGATTTGCCAGGTTCTTGTTTCGGTGGCTCGGGTAGAAGGGGCTCTTCTGCTGGACCTCTTGGATCAAGGAAAAAACTCAATGACACAGGAATCACAATAGGAATCAAAAGGAGGACAAACAAAACTATTGTAAAAATTACAACCACGATGCGACTCAAATCAACTAGATCTTCAAGAAGCATAACCCCCATCAAGTATGCAGCTAGTAGAAGGCAGACACTATATACAGATGTAAAACTTGTTCCATCTGATGGTCGAACTTGTCTGTGACCTCCAACAGGTCTGACAATGAACATTAGAGCAAGGACTACCATTGCAGGCCCGACTGCAACCATAAAAATGAGAGATGCATGATCAGGGGAATGGATCATTGTATATATTTGGGTCAAAATTGCACCACTTAATCCTGCAAAGCCTTTTAGTATTCCCACAACAGGACCACGGCTCTTTGGAAAGTTTTGCACACAAGAAACTAGAGCAGCTGTGTTGATGTAGGTTTCGCCATTGTTCCCTATAAATATAAGAATGCACATCTGCATAGGGATACAAATTAGATTGTATATATTTGGGTCGAAATTGCACCACTTAACCCCGCAAGGTACTGTAAAGTTTCAATAAATTCTTGGACCAAAACAGCATGCACATGAGAAGATGAAAGAACTCATTAGGCAAAAGTTACTTTGGCAGACAGGAATAGCAGAAGCGATTGTGGCAGCAAGAATGTATCAGCCTGATTCCAAAGAATATATTCCAGTCAAACCAATATCACTAAGTTCAGTGTTATTTAAAGCATTCACGTTTTTTCTTTCCAATATGACATTTTCATTTTGTCTTGAATTTCTATGTTAAATAGCTCCTCCTAGATCACCAGCCATGTCCTCTCTCTATGTCAATTCTCATCATCATACCATCCTTTCCTAAGAAATGAGATGACAGAAACACATATTCTGTTAACATATTAATGCGATGATCATTAAGCTGGTCCAAAACATGGAGAAGCCAGTTCAACTTCAAATTCTACAGTAAATCTGTGATTTCTATAAGACATTTTCCCAAAAGGTATAGAGATCACGTTTATATATGTTTTCCAAGAAAGCAATTGATTTCATAAAATAGAAGACCCAAGAGAGATACTTTCAGACTGGGAGAGGGGGAATAAAAAAAAGATAGTAATCTGTTGGTTTCAAAAGTTTAGCAGCCTATATGCATGATTGATTGAACCACCGCTTGCGTTTTGGTTTGGCAACATCTAATCGCCAACAAATGCCATGATACTTCCTGTTAAACAGATTCAATAAATTTATATTTTGGCAGCGCACACAAGTTTCCAGGTCTATAGGTTATATGTATTTTGCATAATTTGGTCCCACGAGTCAAAATTCCAGATGATAGTTGAGAGCATAAAAGAATATGCCCACAAATCCATTAAAATCACACCATAAATTGTAAACCTTTTAATATCTTATAGACCACTATCATGCATGAGCCATTACGAGAAAGAAAAACACAAAACGAAAAAGAAGGGCGAGGAAGGAAGGATCCAATGCTGTAGAACTTCATCAAATATCATAAATCTCTGCGAGACCAATTTGAACAGATGAAACATAAAAAATTTAAAAGCAACAGGGAGAAAAGAAAGGGTTTGCAGTTCCTTTGATAACGGGATTTCCAATAACAACAGAGATAAAGTCAAAACCAATAGCGATCAAACGTGCAAAATCCCCACCCTCAACAATCCACCATACGAGTCAAAATTATGTGCACGAACAGAAGAAGAAGAAATTGAACGCAGGAGATCCATTTCCAGCTAAATTAAGTATAAAAAAGTTCCTAATTTAACAAAAATGGACCAACCAAATCATCAACTTTAAGGCCATATCAGATGATAAACCACAATAAAAGTGAAAAGATCAATAGACACTCACAGCCCATAATGGCAAAACAGGAGCTCTGCCTGTTACCACAAGCCAAACCCAACCGTATCCAACAAGATTCTGCAAAGCACCAACTAACAAAGCACCCCATAAAGGCAAGATTTCTGATAAACTACCGGCCAAGAAACCAACACTACCACCAAGATCTTTAGCAACACCTAAACTTGCAAGCTGCCTTTGATTGTAGTTCAGTGAGCTCTTTATAACAGGTGATATGCTACCAAATAAATAACCAATTCCTGCACATGATTGTATCCACATTGCAGCAACAAAAACTAGCCATCTATTATTGATGAACCCAGAAAATCTATCTGGCAACTTGCCCATCATCACAACAACAACAACAACAACAAAAAAGTCTGTTTCTTGATTTTGTGGTTTCTAGCTAAATGAAAGGAGCTGAAATAAAAATACATATAAATAAAAACAATTTTTAAAAAACACACACATTAATCTAGGATTATAATTAATAAATAAAATTGATGATAAAATATCACAACCGCTAATAACAACAGTAAATATTTACAAACGCTATTATTATTATTATTATTATTATTAGCAGTTGCTAAATAAAATTGTATTTTTCAACAACAATTGAGTTAAAATATAGTATTTTCTAAATACTTTTATTTTGTTTGCTGTATCTTAATTTTTTTGTTTTTATTTTTATCAAATTACGCTAGTTGATATGAGACTCGTTGTAAAGTTAGATCTGTCTTGTCCTCGCGCCGAGTGATTTGTCGGTTCTCCATAAACATGTCAAACATGTTGATAGCCTTGCACAAAAGGGTAAAATATCATTTTGTGGCAGATAAGGATCATCAAGTTATCATCAGCCAATGATCTCTGCCGTAATGAAAAGCACTCTTCATCCCATCTTCTTCCTTCTTCCTCTCAATATATGTAAAATAGCTTACGTATCCATCTTATATTATTATGGGAATCTCGTATTTTTCTAAACATAAAAGAAATTTATATCTCCGCAGAATTTTTAGTAACGAAATTAAACTTAAAAAATACAAGCATTTTGAACCGAATTTCCATAAACAATTTATTATTTTTAGATTAAATACATAATAATTAAAAATAAATTTATTAAAATTTAAACAAAAAATCATAATAATATTCAAAAATTATATCAAAACTAAAAAGTAGGTGAATTCAGTAAATTTTGTTTAGAGTATAAAAAATAAAATAAAAAAAACTTTTAAAGGATCTGGCCTCCACACACTTAGATTATGGATGAAATGTCATTGTTGTCTATCACAATTTTCAACAAAAATATGAGTGTGCATACGGAAATATGAAATTCATGTTTATTTTTGTATTTTAGAGATTTTTTGGAAAACAATATTCTTTTTATTTTTGTTTTAAATTAATATTTTTTTTTTAGTATTTCAGATATGTTAATATTAAAAATAATTTTTAAAAAATAAAAAAATATATTATTTTAATATATTTTTTAATAAAAAATATTTTAAAAAACAATCCCAACCGACTTTGAAGCTAGAAGTGATGAATTACGGGATCAGTTGAAGAGGTTTGTTCTACAACTGGAAATTATTAATCCCAAGCTTTATTATGATGCCTCTAGAGAGTACCCTTCCAACATGAATCACATTTGGTATTTTACTATTCAATGCACATGTGCTCCGCTGTGGTAGGACTAGAAGGTATTTTCAAACATAAGGCGTCTGTGTCATAGATGCACCTTACAATATCATGATTTCTTTTTTTATTTAGGTACAATATTATTTATTTCTATATGCAAGTTTTTTTCCTAATACTTTTAGTTATTAGGTATTCTCGATGCCCTTAGATCCCCTGATAGTAATTATGATTGTTCTCCTAGTGAGTTCTTACCATGCTCCAACTACTTTACCGAGCCCCCCTACCTTAAATTGGAGGCGAAGTTTGATTCAACAAAACTGTAAGAATATGAATCGGGTCTTAATGGGCTTCCATTAAAATTGTAAGAACAAGGATTAGAGATGGAATGATCCAATATGAGACTCAATGATCACATTGATCCATTAATAATATGGTTTAACCGAATTGCAAGTATATATCTATAAACATCATTATTGTGAAGTTGAAAGTACTCATCACATGGCCTTTAAATTAAAAAATTCCAAGTATATAGTATAATTTTAGGTGGAGGTATAATTTTTCTAGTTGGAGTGCATTTGATGAGGTAAGAACGTGTGAATCTGAATAGCTTGATTCTCTAACCTTCGCTTTTCCTAGTCATCATTACAGCTCGTGCCTTCTTCTCAAAGCAATACCTCGCCTTTATAATACCATTTTCACCATGATTATTGCCATCGTCTCCCAGAGTGCGAATTGAGAGACTCGCACGGCAAGGAAAGCAAGGGAGAAGATGTCGGATTGGGGGCCTGTATTTGTGGCGGTGGTGCTATTTATACTCTTAACACCAGGTTTGCTGATTCAGATGCCGGGTCATCACCGATTCATAGAATTTGGCAACTTCAAGACTAGCGGAGTTTCCATACTGGTTCACTCCATCCTCTACTTCGCTCTCATTTGCATCTTCTTGCTTGCTGTTGGTGTCCACATGTATGTTGGTTCATAGCCCTCGATTGCGGATCTGCTTTTGACACAGAGATGTGACGCCTAGTTATAACATGTTGTAATAAATCTGCTCTTTTTTTTTTTTTTGGGTTTTTGTTTCAAGTAAATGTTCTTTTAACTTGATTCGTGTGGCAAATATTTGTACTTAATCCATTGAAAAGATGTAATGGAGTTCTATGTGTGCTTTGTGGTTGCAAGTTGGAATTCCTAACTGAATCAATTACAGACGAGCCTGGATATACACGCAATAGGCACCAAGTTCTGCGTTACCTGTCACTCTTTAAGTGTTGCTAGTGAATAGCGATTTCATAAACTTAATTGAAAGAGAAGCAGAAAATTAGGTTGAAGATGCAAGGGGGTGGGAATTTTAGTCACGGTTAAATCAGGGAAAAAATCTCAGAGAAAACTAAAACATAAAATTTTCTAGATTTATGGCTAAAAATATAAGTTGTTGAAGGAGTTGAAAATAAAATTCCTTACCGGAGCCTGAGCCGGAGCCCCTGCCAGCCCTCCTGGTTCCGCCACCATGAAGATGACTAGGGGTAACTTGAATGAGAGTGGATTGAAAGGGTTGGAGGTTTTGCAATCTTTGCACAAACACGATTATTGGATAGAGACACTGAAGGAGAGAGACTGAAGGATCGCCTGGCTAGAAACGATATAGGAATTTTTGACACTGAAGGAGAGAGACTAAAAATTCCATACCAATTTTTTTTCATGCCACGTGTTGTTTATATTTAACAAAACACTAAATCACTGTAACACATTCATAAAAAAAAAAAAAAAAACAAAAAAAACACACTAAATCACAGTAACACATTCATAAAACAAGTTTTTTTTTATATATATTTTTCAATGTTATCTCTCCAACAAATTAACCCATTTTTATTTATTTATTTCTCAATTTTATCTTTTATTATTTAAGAATTAGACTTTATAATTTTTTTCAATTTGTTTTATATAAGATTATTTTGGTCTCATGAATTTAATTGGTTTTCTTAATTTCAACTCTTAACATTGAATTCGGTGAAATTGAGTTTTATAATTTTTTTTAATTTTTTTATGAAGTTATCATGATCTCATAACTCAAGTCGCAGATTTGATAAGTTAAATCAGGTTAGTTCAGGTCATTTTTTGTCAATTTTTAATTGATTTTTCTCAATCTCGTCCAATAAACATTAGATGATGTAAGAATTTGGCTTTATAATTTTTTTTATTTGCTTTCTATGAATTATCCTGCTCTTATGACCTAGGTCACGGGTTTGACAGGTTAACCCGAGTTGGCTCGAGTTTTTTTTAATAATTTTTTAATTGATTTTTCTTTTCAATTTCATCCTTCAACATTATGTTAATTCAAAATTGAGTTTCATAATTTATTTCGATTTGTTTTTTACTTATGATCTAAGTCATGGATTTGACAGGTTAACTCATTAGGTCAATTCAATTAATATGTCATTGTCTTCATATTTCAAGAAAAAATATTTATCTAATATGTCATCATTTCAATATTTAAAAAAGATATCATCTAATATGTATCGGATTTTGAGTTCATGATTAATTTCTTTAATAGAAAACACGTTAGCAATGCCTAAATAATTTTTTTACCTTAAAAAATATTTAATTTGACCTATAATATAGCATAGACTAATGATCAGTGTTATTTATGCATCGCGTGAGGACCTAATTATTCCATGACTTGCTTTAAAAATTGCAACTTTAGTATTAGTTCAAATGGCAACAAGATGAATATGTGAAGTGTTAGATCCTTTTTGTTGATGTATTATCTATTTGAGCATCTTTAATGTTCACTAGATATTATAACCATAACCTATCAGGGAATATATGCTTTATAGCCAATTAGTTGATTACACGTGACACTGATTTTATTTATACAAAATATATTTATTATTTATAAAGCTATTCTTTATCTTTAATATTTATTTATATTTGTTTAAGGAATCTAAAGTAAAGATTAAGTTCTTAAAACAACATTGTTTTGCAAAGAGAAATTTAAAGTTGTTATAATTATGAGATTTTTATTACATAAAAGCATTGTTCCTAAATGTTCATGGTTGATGCTCTATTGAGACTGTATATTAATTGGAGTTGTGTAGAATGATACATATTATATATTTTTTCTTTATGATAGGAAACAATTGTTTTCATAAGTTGAGGTGTATAGAATACCTAGAACTAACATTTAGATGTTTGTTAGATGTCATGTGTATTGAACTGACTTGCATGAATTGTATACGAAGAGATCATATATGTCTATGGAAATGCTCATATGACAATTGTGTAAGTGATTTTTAAACTTGAGATCATTAAGTTATCCTATATAGAGAATATTATGTTTTAATTCTGACTACATATTGTTCTGATCAAGGGTGATAAACAGGTAGATATATATTGAGTATATCATGAAATATATGAAAGATTTGTGTGATCAAGAGATGATTAATCATTCTATGTGAATTAGGAAAAGTGTTCTAGCTGTTATCGAATAAATATTGATTGTGAAATCCTTACGCAAGGTGAACTAAAATTTAAAAAGAGTTTTAAATCTTATTAAAATAATCAATGACTATAGTGTTGAGAATAAATATACTACATATTATAATGCCTAAATCAAAACATTTGATCACTAAAAGGTTAAGTCAAACCACATATGACTTTGCTAATATTTAAGAGATCATGACACAATACTAGATGATGTACTTGGTCTTGAAATATAAATCAATCAATTGTTGAATTGATATTAATTAAATTATTTAATTTATTTAATTCTATTTTCATTATGATTATAATTTATATTTGAACCAACTTATTAGGAATCTAATGAGTTATAGATATTAAAAATCATTGTTCATTAATTAAATTGGGATGATAAATCAAGTGTGACATGATTGTGAATAAGTTTTAGAAATTGAGGATTAAAATGTAATTAATACAATGGACTACAACTCTAGACTTAAAAAAATCAAGTAGGGATTTCAATGAATAAATTTCTAAAATTATCTTGAAATAATAAATGTAATATTATTCAAGAAAAAAATTGATCTTTTTTTCATTTATATAATTATTACGTTTTCTTATAAATAGAAAGTTATGCCTTATTTTTTTTAAAGTAAGAACTGGTGTGATCAAGTAGAGAAGTATGTTACAAAGCATACAGTGTGTTAGAGAGTTGTACAAATATTACAGAATATACGGTACAATTGAAATTACAATAAAAAAGCTGGTATTTAAAAGCGTAACAACCTTTTTTTTTTAGAGTTTTAAAATATTTTTTATTCATGATTCGTGACAAAATAGTTGGATGATTTATAATTTTCGAGAACATAATTTTAAAGAATTAGACCGAAGATAAAAAATCAGATTTTTTATGACTTAAACCTCCACTACTCTAAATTGTCTGATAGTATTCTTATGACTCTAGGAAAAAAAAATTTATATCATTTGTGCTGTGTCTAATTCAGAAAACCCCACATAACCTACCTACCAGTTCTAGGATCAAGCTGATGATTCTGTTAAATGGAGATCAAACTGGTATGGTTGCAGAGAACCAGACAGTGCGTTTTCAGCATCATGTTTTCTAAAAGTGCTTCAAAATGTCAAATACTTTAATTCCCTCTTGGCCACTTCCATTTTGTCGAGATCTACAATCACCATTTTCTAATGAAAAAGTAATCTTGACTTGACTATAGTAATTTTGCAGTAATTAAGCTGCTCTTGCTTTCCTACAGGATAATCATGATGCTGAACACCATCCTGTACACAAGTAATCTCTCTTTTTTTTTTCAATTCAAAGAGCTGGCAGGGATGGCTACAGGCATAAGAACAAAAGAAACCACAGAGATTCTGTACCCCTTGGCAAAATTCAGATTTCATATGGTGCGCGACATGATGCTAATTAAAAAGAGAAGAGCAACCTGATTTTATAATCCTAGTAGAGCAGAAAGAGAACTAAAACACCGCCGGCAGACTAGACATAAAGGTGGACGTGAAGAATAACGAGAAACAGAACAAGAAGCAGACCGTAGATAACCAAATGAACAAATATGGCAGCTAGACTCGTCTTCATATTCATGAAATCAAGTGGTCGTTCCTTCCCTGGCATTTGAAAGACCAAACCTGGAGACAGGAACGCAAACAAAGCAGCAGCTATGAGAGAAGCAGCCCAGTCGTTCATCCTAAGCGTCAAGAAATCTCCCAACCTTCCTTCTTTTGAGCTCTTGGTGCCTCAACTCTTAAGAGTAGGAGGAGCTAGGGGAATTAAGCAAAGGTTAAAGGCTTTGGTTACTATAATAATGTACATGCTCCTTGCAGCTCCTCGAGAGGGGCAATGGGGTCCTTGCTTTAGGGAATAGGATTCCCATGAACTTAGGGCATGGACTATCCTTTCAATCACCCACTTTGTAAGCTTTTTTGAACTAGTTGCTGGATAAGGGAGAGCATCATTTTCTATTGATGTCAAGGCTGATTGATTGTAATCAATGGCAGGACCAAGTGGCAGTATGGTTACCCGCACCATCACCGTTCATTACAGTACTAGAATTCCACTAGGTTACAAGCTTTTCTAAAAGAAGCTTACCTTGAGGAATAATCAAAGCGTGTGTAGGTCCATTCTCTTGCTTCGACCGAGGTAGTCATTATTTCAACCTTTCGGCAGAATGTTTGATATTAAAAATTATTAAATTTATGTTTTTTTTAATAATTTTAATATTAAAAATAAAATAATAAAATTAAAAAACACACATAATTCTTTTCATTATCTTCTAACGCACATTACCTCAAAAATTGCTTACTTTATCGCTGTTTTGATGGCTTTTATTTCACCTTCAGGAACATTAACAATCTTTAATACTATATTCCTGTAAAAATAAAAATACAAATTTAATTTTTACAAAACACATTTATTAAAAAAAAATAACCATAAATTCCGAACAAAATTAATCTCATTCTTTAGATAAAGATACCCGAATAAAAAAAACAATCTCCAATGCCATTGATTATCTATATTTAAGTTATAAACAGGTATGGGCTTGGTCTTTTCTTCTGAAGATTCCTTACCTCCTAAAAAATATCCACCAATCTTTATATATATATATATATATAAAAGAAGAAAAGAAAAGGAGGAGACAGTCGTTCCTTCTTGTGTGACGTGCACCAACCCAAAGACCCACACTGTTTTTCTTGTTATTTAACTAAGCTGTGCTCGTTATTTAGGGCTTGATAAGTTTGTAAATTCTAGCATTTGATTCTCATATTGAGATAAGAAAAAGAAAAATAATGAGAGAGAGGAGAGATGTCATTTTGTAATATAAGATTTTATCTTAAGATTATATTAAAATAAACTTATTTTATATTTATTTCTTTAATCAATTATTTTTTTTATTTTTTCTCATCTAATAAACAACAAGATTCTCATTTAACAAAGGCTTGGAAGCACGTCGGCTTATAACCAAAGACCACAATGTTCTCTTCAAGTTCCCATACCCCAAGTGTCAAACTGAAAGCTTGGTAGAGAGAGAGAGAGAGAAAACTCTTCACTTCCATCCTTATCGCCATAGCCTCGCGCCTTCAAGATAAGCTTTTAACCTAGTTACCTCCTCTATTAAAAACTACCAAAGAACCGAAAATCCCCATAATTGTATTTTTTTTTCTTTATCCTTTGGAGCTGCATAAAATGGCAGACTGGGGGCCAGTGTTGATAGGGGTGGTGCTGTTTGTGTTGCTTACACCAGGTCTTTTGTTTCAGTTACCAGGTAACAGCAAACAAGTGGAGTTCGGGAGTTTGAAGACGAATGGCATGGCTGTAGCTGTGCATACTCTCATCTTTTTCGCTGCCTATGCTGTTCTCATCTTGGCTGTTCATGTTCACATCTATACTGGTGATTAGTCATATTGTACTGGTAAGCTTTGTTTGACAAAGTTGTTGCTGGATGGTGGAGATCTCTTTATGCTTGTGCCCATTTTTTCCCTCTCGTTTTTATTTTGTTTTTCTTTCTTTCTTGGTGGGAAAAGAAAGATGGTCATTTATAGTTGTGGATCATGATTTAATAGAACCTTGGCTGCTAATTTGAATCAGAGAAATGGAGCACTGATGTTTTAGTACTGGATTGGCTGACCAGTGCTGTCATTTCCACATTAGTGGGACCCGCTGTTAAGTAGTAGGTATGGAAGGTGAAAGATTCATCTTAGTCAGTACATAGAAATCCTCTATCGTTTTGTTGTTGTGGAGATTTCAAGTTTAAAGGCTCATAATTAGCATCTTAAGGCTCAATGAAGACTATGGCAACAGTTTAAATGCTCGAGGGTTCTTGTTAAAGAAAAAAAGAAAAGGGAAATGCTAAATGGTGCTGTTGTATTTGTTGCCCAGCTAGAATATGTATTATTCATTAACAGAAGTGCCCATCACTTTATTCTATGATATATTGAGACATAAATAATCAATAGGACAAAGAGGAACATTACTAGTATCAAGCATCATGTCAACCATGCTAAAAAAACCTCAAGGTTTCGCGTTTAAAACTATACTGAACACGAGGCAAAGAAGATTAGGAAACAGTAATACTAATACAGAAGAAAAGAAAGAAGAAACTCATGTATAAGAAGGAAATGGAAGAAAACAATAGTATATAGAACTATAAAAGTGGCCTTCGCCTAGGCTGTTTCTGATTGATTACTGATCATTCCCACTTAAAGAAGGGAATTTTCTAATCAGTTGGCATGTATGTGAACACCTATTGCGATGATCAGGATGGTGATTATGCAAAAGTATATAACAGCATGAACTAGAATGGAAATCCCACTTGTGTACATGTTCCCAAATTCTACTACTCTTGTTCTTGCTGGTAGCTGGAACAACAGCCCTGGTGACAGGACAATGAACAAAACCACTGCAACAACAACCGGTCCCCAATCGGCCCTCATCTCTCTCAACGTGGATTGAGGTTTAAAACTTCAGAGTATTGCTTGAAGCTGGTTTGGTCACAAAAGATAATGATGTGGGTTTAAATATGGAGGAGGACGAATAAGTCTAATTTTCTTGGTGACGAAGGAGGTGGGGATGCGAAACTTATTGAGAAAGAAGATAGTTGGGTTATGAAGGGAGGAAAGGTATGCTTTTGTAGTGGGTTTTCTTTATGAAGTCGAAAAGAAACAAGTTTTCTTT
>Ga0325411_1005716_pt1 | contig 13723 bp, 10 predicted proteins | sample PopdelMetagenome_13_FD_206181 | JGI IMG/M metagenome (GOLD analysis project Ga0325411, IMG submission 206181) | Populus deltoides microbial communities from Bellville, Georgia, United States - Xylem-PdIQD-R4 | ecosystem: Host-associated > Plants > Phyllosphere > Stem > Wood/Secondary xylem... | reverse complement strand
AAATCCAAAAAATCAAATAGAGAAAGGTATCGAACTCAAATCAAGCGAGTGATAGAAGCGCCACAATCAAAGCATTTGCCGCGATTCTCTGCCTTTGTTTTGCTGCAATTCAAGCACAACGCCATGTGCTTGCAAACTTGCAATCGCTGCGAAATGTTGATCAATCTAGTGTTATATTTATATTAAGTGCGATATAGTCATTTTTTAATTGACGGTAAAGAATTGTACAAGCTTCTCTTCTCTCTTTCTTTTAATTGAACCAAAATTTATCTTCTAAAATAACTTCAGATAGGGTAAAAATTGATCATTGTAATGTCTAAAAATACATGAAATAACTTCACAAAAAATATTATTGTTTTGTATCTATCATACTGAACACTTTTACAAAAAAAAAAATAATTTAATATCAATAAAAACTTGATTAAGTTAATTTTAATTTTTTTTCTAAATTAATATGGCCGACGAAAGATTAAGATTTTCTTATTTTAAAGTAATAAAAAAATAATGTTATGATTTTCTTATTTTATTTTATAATTTAGTTTAACATATGGCCGACGAAAGATTACGAAGCATGAATAAATTTAGCTTTGAAAATCAGAAGCACTCGATTCATAAAATCTTGAAAAATAGGTACTTAAACAGAAAAAATAAAAGTACATGTGCTTGTATAGAATATAGAAACTCGATTAGAAATAAAAAGCAGTGTTTGTGCTCCCCATGACATGGAAGTTTGCATGCTGATATTGATTGCAGAAAAATTGGAAGTTCAAGAACTCAAACAGAAAAACCAAAAGTAAAGATTACTAAAAACGTAACAATGTCCTTTTGTTTTGCTCGTATAATCTTGTTTCGCCCCAACAGAATATAGAAAAAAAAACACTGGTCATCATCGATATTTGGCATCTGTGAATACGCACAAAGCCTTGTTGAATTGCCTTGCTTAAACTGCTGGTTTGGGGCTCTGAATTCATTCTCCCATATTCTTTCACTCACAAAATAAAACAAGCAGGTTAAGTTTGATGCAGGCATTGCAAAAGACCATGGTCCGAATGTACTTCAGGGAATTCGGATCGTGGTTAATGCCACGCATCAATGACTTGAATCAAAATCTAAAAATACATGAACAGTTAATCAAAATCAGTTAACAATGATGTCTAAACAAACAGGAACAGTTCATCAAAATCAATTAACAATGTCTTGATTCAAAACAAGGTTAGTTTCCTTGGGGCAAGAGAGAGAGATCAACAATAAACCCTAAAAAATGGCAGCAGACCCAAGTCTTACAACTATGGTAAGTTTTTCTTGCAACAAATCATTGGCGAGAATAATCAAATCGGAAGTGGCGAATGAATAATCAAAACTATTTTCCTATTCTTATCTTTCCCTCCTGCTTCGACATCCGATCTTAAATCTACACAGGCCCTTGATCGAGATATAAGTTTCTGATCATGTTCCATCTTCGGAAAAGAACGCCTCCAGTGTTTGAAACCACATTCGTGCTTCATCTGTTAAAAAATGCCAGAAACAGATCTTTCCTCTCAATTTTGGTTAGAAAAATTACTAGAAAAGGCACAATTAAATGTTATGTGACCTTGGATTATGAATTATACCAATACATTACACTCACAACTGGAGTAAATTAGCGTCTTTCCTCGTAAAGAAAAATAAAAAAAGAAAGACGAGATAACTTACCAGACTATTTCTTAGTATCACTAGTCTAGTTTTTTTTTATCAATCTTCATGTTCATCTTCGCCCTCAGAATCTGCATAATAGGAAATAGAGGGAGAAGCAATACAGGATTAACCACCAAGATAAAGAGGCTGGGTAGAAAAGTAGAATAAAATTTTCCTTAAAATAGGTTATCCTAATATGATTTGCAAAGTCCCATACATCATTGGTTAGTGATATAGGCTAAGTTTAATCTGAGTTTTCTTAACCAAATTCTCAAGCTGGATAATTTAATCCTCACCAAAAAATGACTTCAAATGTGTTTCCTCATTCTCAATTTCAAGCTGCAACTATATCTGTCTATACAAACATTACAATATAAAACCATGCAATCAACATGTTTTTCATGCATACCTGATCGAACATCATCACTAAGTTGGCCCCTTGCTTGGATTTGCTTAACAAGCATCCGATACATCAGGACCCACCAATAAATATGTAGAACAAGCAAGCCGTAAAGGAGAGTATTGAAGACATAATAATAGATTGGACCATCCACTGCGTGTTTTTCCTTGTCCAAGTTCAGGAGAACTTCATAGCTGCATCAAGGGGAGAAAATATATGAATTCTTCTGTTAAGTATTAAAAAGTTTATAAATACCAAGAAATTAACAAACAACAAACCAAGATAGTTAATGAAGAAGAAGATGGCGGTAAATAATTCCTCAAAACACTAGCCATACATGAAGGTAAACTTTTAAAATGAATTTACTTTATTCTCAGGAGTTGAAATGCAGATACAAAAGTATTGTTCTTTCATGATAAACAAACTTGTCCATAAAGTTTACTAATATGAAGGACTCATGGTTTCCAGGTCCGAATTGCAAAGCCAAAAGCCAGTAAAATGAAATACTTCCTGAAGGAGCACATTCATTACGCATTATCAAATTTAGATGTTGATTGTTCAGCGCTATGACCCCACAAAAAGATAGGCATGCATATCAGACTCAAAAAATTCAACAGTTGGTATAGCTTAGGCATCAATCTATACAAACCTTGTACTCCAAAGGACCCAGAACGGATAGTAAATGAGCCGCAGCAAGATCCAAGACAAAACAAAAAGAATAAATGCAAAGCTAGCAATCCCTTCAGCACCACTGTATTTGGACATCTTTCCTACCTCTAAAAATACATCACTAGCATCATGAATAGCTAAAACAATTGAGCCAGCACGACCAAACCTGCAAGAAACAGAGAAATTGGAATAGAAATGAGAAAGCTTTATGAACCTTTGATGGTGTCACTGCAGCCACTGGGTTCTATGAAGCTTCTGCATAAGTATTATATTTGAATGGGCAGCATAGTTATGATTTCCATATTTTTTCTAATAAAAAGACCCAAGTCCTCAGTTAAATATTACTGAACCACAGAAAAACCTGAACCACAATACCTTAATATGTAGGACAGCACAATGAGAATGACAGTAGCAACATGATGACTCATGGACACCCCAAAATCTGAACGCCTTGTCTCCCAAAAAATCAGAGCAAATATGGAGTACGTGTAAAATCCAGCAGCATACATATATGCTCCTTTCAATTTTAACCTGAAATTCATTAAGCTGTCATCCCTTTCCCATTCAAAGTACAAATCAATAAAGGAACAGCTTGAGCCAAACAAATAATTGAATAAGAAAACCACAGCAATATGATATGTAGTTCATAAATCTTACTTCATTTTTTGGTCTGGCCAGACCTGACTTCCTGGTCCTACCCAAAAATATTTTGTATTACCAAACCAAGGCTCATCATAAGTAACATACAAAACCAGAATTTCTGCTGAAAGAAAATATATGCATTTCCAAGCTGACTCCTTGAATTTTCCTATCTTCTTCCTTCTCTCATCTGGCTGAGCATCCAGCATCGGATGCTCCTTTCCAAAAATCAAGCGTTGTGCTAGTTTCTGCAACAAAGAGAAGGAGAAACAAAGAGCTGAGAAACAGCATACTAGCGACCATGGAAGTACGAGAAAAGGAAAATTTCCAAGTACAGAAGCAGCCCTTTTTGCAATTTTATGTTGTATTTGTAAATGTGGTAGAACCTGGCAACACTTACCAAATATTGCTAAATTCATGACTAATTGATTTGTCTTACAATGACACAGTGGTATCAAAGAACAGATGCTTCTGAAAGAGGTGGATCACAGGGAGAAATGTTTACAGCTCGGAAGAGCCCCCAACAACTGAAAAAATTTCAAACTTTTTCTGGAATCTAGGTGTTTGGAAGCACGAATCATAAGAAATGATCAAGCAACTGGACAGGGAGTAAGCTCCATCAACGATAACTTATGCTAAGATAATTATGCAACTGGATCATCTAAGCATTTGGTTATTTCCAGCAGCAGCTATATAAATCACTTCATAGAAGACTTTTCCAATCCTATTATGCTGCTCAAGAAATGGGGTGACAAGATTCATGAATTTCCCAAGAGCAGCGAATGTCATGCAAGGAATTAGGGTTTGGAATGAACAGAAATAACAACATACCAAACTAAGCTTCAAAGTCAGATAAACTACAAGATGCAAGCTAAGCTAAGGTTTGTTCAAGCTTGGTCCAAAGTGGACTGCCATTGAACATAATCAAGAAAACAAGATGGATTTCAGGTTTGAACCAAAAATGTATATTGTCAAATAAGGCTTATCAATGAATATTGATGGCATCTTTACAACTGATTCATATCTCATATAAGGTTATTAGCTGTTTGAACCCCGGGATCACTAAACTGAAGCAAAAATGCATATAAATTCTAGGAGTAGTAAACAAGAATATCTATAATACTTCAGATCAGCCAATTGCTTCTCAGATGTAATTAGCTCAATACTTGAAAAAGAAATAAATTACCAAAATCGAAAACATTGTAGTTATCACGATCATTTTCACTCAAATTACTTCTTTAATCAATAAATGACTGCAAGATTCAATTATTCACTTAAAGAGCAAAACATCTCACTAAACTAAATCCAATATGATTCAATCAAGTAAAAAGAACCCAAAACAAGCAAAAAAAAAAAACATTAAGAAACTAAACCAATGAAGGCAAAAAATTGAACTAAACCGATACAAAACAAAGGAAACAAAACAATAAAAAACACTATCAAATGTTTCAAATAAAGTACCTGGAAGACAAATCTGTCGAGAAAGAATCGAACAAAGGTGAAAAAGAGAGAAAAAAGTGGAAGGACAATGTAATCTTCATAAGCTGGATAAGATTCATGTTCCCATTGGATTGATTTCGCGTATTCCATGAAACCCATCTCGGGTTTTTACCTTTTCTTCCTTCCGATTTATCCAAGATCGGATTTTTCTAGCGTTTTTGTAAAATCACATACACAAAAACACTAGCAAAGCTAATGCCCCTCTCTCGCTCTCTCTCTCTCTCTCTCTTACCTTGGTCTAATACGTTTACTCTGTGTCTTTCTAAAAAAGGATGCGGTGATTCTGTCGAAGAAGTGAGAATTCACTGAAACATACTACAGATTGCCTCGGATTGGTCCACAGATTAATTTTTCTTTTCTCTCATTTAGATCCCAATAAATATTTGTAAACAATTGAGTCTCCAACGTATACTGGATCTTCAATTAAATCCTTCTGTCAACCAATTTGCAAGAATCTTCTCACTTGAATTCCCAAAATTAATTTACACAGTTGTAGGCATATATATATATATATTTGTTGAAAGTGGAGGATTCACAAAGATGCGTTAGGGACCCAGTTGGTAAAGAATATAGGTTGGTGACTTAATTAGGAAAAGTTGTTGTACAGGATGACTAATAAATATGTTTGAGAGTTCCGCTCAAAAACACCTTTTATTTAGAAATATATTAAAATAATAATTTATTTATTTATTTTTTAAAATTTATTTTTAAAATCAATATATCAAAATAATAAAAATATAAAAAATTAATTTTAAATAAAAAAATTAATTTTTAAAAAAATACAATTTCAAACAAGATTATCCCAGAATATGCCAAAATTATCCTCCAAGTTGGTTATTCGGGTTTCCAATTTGGTCCTCTGCTCTTATTGATGTATTTTCTAAAATGGACATGGTTTTGATTTGGTTTGACGGAATTAACCCTGTAAGTTATGGATTTGTTGACTTTAAAGTTCGAGGAAAGTGACCGTTTTATTGGATAGAACATTGGAAAGGTTCATTTGGGGAAAGATGCTTGCGATCCAGGCTGTGTGGCGTTAAAAAAAAAAAAAAAAAAAAACTATAAATTTTATAGCTTCAGTGAAAGAGTAATTACAAATAATTACTTTATCTGAAAAAAAAAGTTAAAAAAGTTATTTATATTAAAAAATAATTTTAATACGCTGATATAAAAAATAAATTAAAAAATTATTATATTTTAAAATTCAACAATTATAATAATATTAAAATAAAAAACCGGCCTTAAATGAAGCATGATTGAGTGAAGAGAGTGAAAAGGTTGGGTCATTGAATATTGGATGCTAATTAAATCCAATATTCCGACCTTTAAACAACATTTGTATGCTTGTCAGTGAATGCATCAGCTTTCGAGGACCACATGCCATGCCATGCCATGCCAAGAGGCATCTTAGGCTTTACTCCTTTTGTATTGATGACGTGGTAATTGCAAATTATACTAAAATGTCACACGCTGCCGTGCCGAACGCTCATGAGTTGTTGAAATGTGACATCTTTGACGCTATTGCCCTTTGTTTTTCCGAGTTTGACTTTGGCTCTCAATATTATTAATTGAATCTTATTCATCATTTAATATCGTAGATTAATAAATTATATATAGAAAAACACGCCATTATATTTAAATAATTGAAGAAAGTCATGCTAGCATTGTTTTCATACTGATTTGAGACTGGAGGTGCCAGGCTATATCGTGGAGAGGCTATACCGTACAGAGAATTTTAGTGTAAAAAACTATTGGGTAAACAATTAAAGAAAGAATGAACAAGCAACTTGATAGCGAGAGCATACAGGTAAGGAATTTCGAGATTTCTATTAGGTGATATTTCAATGATTTGCTTGATGGAATCCACTCGAGAGGAGTGTGAATAAAGAGACCTCATCGTTTAATTATCGAGATAGAACAAAAATTATTCGGGAATAGTCTATCCGAATGGCCATTAATTTCGGGGACTTTGTGCAGCATGGACATGGATAAAATAATAGTAAGATCGAGCGGCAATGTCTTAGTTTTTCAGATAGTGTTCAGCAATTACTCATATCAAGTGATATGCAGACACATCCTCTTCGATTTCTTGTAATTCCGTGGACAGTCCCAGGAAGTTCAATATAAACTATTCTAATGAAGAACCAGGGAGCACAGGTGACTAAACACAAACAGCCTGTTAAGGTGGCCGGAAGAACAAATAAAAAACCGACGTGAAGAATTAAGCTAATATCCAGTAGGGAAATGAAAGAAGCATGATGATTATGATACTATTCATGCCGCACTGATCATCATATAAACACAATTCGGAATGTCGTGTCTGAACTGTTAATGATTGACTCATGCTTCCTATTTAATGATTCTCCATCCAGGAGGGTTTTGAAAAGATGAATCACATCATGGAACAATTCCAAAAGAATTGTCAAATCTGCTTTCAAATGAAAATCAAGAAAAATACATTATTCATCAAATAGTTGGAATTTCATAATAAAAAAATGGAGCACATCATGCGATTATAATTGAAATCAAAGCTTGTTTTCTCCGACAAAAATTATTAATCAAAAAAGGGTTAAACCAGGCACGTTCTGCTAAATACATGCAGGATATGTGTTTTCGGATGTAGCATCCTCAAATAGAATCCACTTTTAGAATGTCATGTAAGAGTATCTTCTAACAGATTATTATCTAATACTCTCATTTCTACCACAGCAGCATACAGATTTGGTTCGTCTCCCTGAAAAACTATCAGCAACAATGCAACGAGTCGAAACAGTTTAAACTCGACATGAATGATCAACAAGAACATTGTGAACTAATGATGATGATCCCTGAATAGCAAAACCACAAGAGCCAGTAAACCATACATTATCTAGCCTTGCTGTCTATTGTATTTTGGAACTGTATTTCAGTGCAAGTAGAAATGATGCACATAATGGAATTAGTCCCCAAAAGCCATGCTGTCTATTGTTATTAAAAAGAAAACTTCCAAGGATATAATTATCACATGGAGCCCAAAATCAGAATGAGTCAAATTGCAATCTCCAAAGGACAGGCAATGAGAAAGCAATAATGATACCACAGGGCTACCCACACTTGTTCATTGTAAATACATAATAAGTCAGGCAAGAAACAAAAAACATGATATGACCTTCTTTGGTCACAAATTCGGGAAGATGAATTGATAAAATAACTAAAGGAAGGGAAACAAGGTGCACCAAAACAGCCATATAGTTACTCCTCAACTATCAGGACTGCTGCGTCTTTTGCTTTTTTCAATGTCATATTATATCGGTGGTTGCTGCAGTGCTGATACTTAAGCATCGGTACAATGCTGATGGTCATCAGGGTCATTAGATTTGCTATTTTTATTCAAATCCAGTGGCCTTAATGACCATCGGCAGATACCAATGCTCGGATCATAGGCATTCTAGATTTCCCCTGCAACAGGAACCACTTTCTAAGTAGAATAGTTACTGTCACTTTCTCCGAAGATTGTCCTCTAGTAAGACAAAAGACATAAACATACTTTTTGTAGAGACGAGAAATGGCAATACAAGGACAGGGGAAGCTAAATCAAAAGGACCTTTTGCCAACCTGATCCTATCCAGCTTGATACAAAATGCCAAAACCCAGTTGGGTTCTCTGCATGTTACACAAGAAAAGGCTGCTCATTGCTGATGACAAGACAGAGGATTAAAGGTGTGAAAATTAAAGTGCATAGTAAAAGGCATTGTTGTAGCCTATTTATGAAAATGGGTCTCACATTCCCCTATCTGATTGTGGAGTGGGGCACATCTGTATTGCTACCTTGAATGCTGCTCTTTATTTATGGAATGGCCAGAGAAATAAAGGAAGAGGTATTTTTTCAAGAGAGAGGTCTAATAAGCGAGTGACTTGCCCCACTTCATTCAATTTAAGGACTTGGATTTTTGCTCTATTTTATCGGACAGATTTCCCTCGTTTATCTCCCTTGCCTGTCCTCTAGTAATTCAAAGCATAGAAATAGTGATGCTAGGATTTACAGGTGGTGAAAGTTGCTTGGTAATTCAATAATGAAGCTTTGATGTACCTGTGGGAGGGGTCCCTTCGTCCTATGCGTGGAAAAGCGCGTTTGGTTGATCATATACGGGTCTGACAGACAAAGATACAAGTGATTTTCCAAGGTGATATTGAATGCTATAACCATTTCTCCAGCTACTTTCTTTAGTCCTCTTCTTCAAAGTTTGTTGTGTTGCGCTTTTCTTTTCTATTCTACTCTACTCTACCCCTCCAGATATCTACACTAATGGAGTTCTCCCAAATTCTAGGATGCACAGAGGAGTATAGTGGGGCTCATGGCAGTGAGTCTGGGTGGACAAAATATATTGCCTCCCCCGTCAAAGAAAACGACTTCGATGATGATAATGCTGATAGCAAGAATAAACAAGGAGATTGCAGAAAAGGTAATTATGGGAATGATGGTGGTGGTGGTGAGAGTGATGACTCCATGACCTCAGATGCCTCTTCTGGTCCAAGCCATCCTGAAGTCTCATGCAGGAGCAGTAAGGGAAGTGTTAACATGGGTCCTTCCAAGTATGCAACTAGCAAAAATTCATCAAAAGCAAAACTTCAGAAACAAGTGAAGGAAAGAGATGGATCAGCAAGGATCAGAGTAGAAAATGAAGTATCAGTTCTCAAGGCAAATAGTGCTGCTAGTTATGTGCAAAGTGGAACCAAGGTAAGGAAATCAGAGAGTTGAATCATTAGAAGAAGAGACGTGCTCTGGTTTCCTCTCCCTTGCTCTCTTTCGCTTGTGCCAGAAATGTATAAAATTTTTAAGTGCTGATGTTCTTCAGATGTCTACAAGTGAAGGCACTTTCCATGCTTCTGTAACTCTGTTTTGGATTTCCAGAATTCCACTGTGAAGTTGGATCTCTCTCTCTCTCTCTCTCTCTCTCTCTCTCTCTTTTTCTAGAAAGGTGAACTTTGACTCTTGGAAATGTAAATGGAGGTTATTTACAAAGCTCATGTAGACTTTAGAAATATGCAATTGTGTATTACAACTGCGTTTCAAAGGTGACATATATGCATGAAGATTTTATTACCTCTTCCTCCTGGAAAAATGAGATTCAGGGCATGCACCCAGACACAGTGCACGAGAGCGGCCGTGTCCCTGTGTGGTTGTATTATATTTTAGTAACAGATCAGCAGGGAGGCCTAGCTGATCCTGAGGATTAAAGAACATGGTTCAATCCAAATGGTTTCCACAAAAACTCTTATCATATCTACATGTAATGGTTCCCGAACTGAAAATCTTAGTTTTAGCTCCCCAAAACATAAAAACCTAAATCTACCCCCCTGTGTGTCTTGCCTTTCATTACTGGAAAGGAATGCTGAAATACGTAGTATTTCTTTTTTATGTTTTCAAGTGAAATAAGTTAAGGAACATATATAGATGAGAAAATTGTTTTAAACCCCCATTCCGGTCCAAAAGATTTAATAAAGTAGAGAAATTCTTTCTGGGGAGAGAGCTAATTACTACATCCAAATAGCCAGACAAATGAATGACATGGCTGACAATATTTGCCAAGCATCATTAGGGTGCTAGATTCAAACACTCTTGTTTCCTTTTAGCTCTCATCACAAGCTTTCTTGGCTAAGGGCCATGTGACAACCCTCAAGCCAACAAACCACCAGTCTAATGAAAAACCACCCACCATGCTACATTGGGCGTAAGGAAGAGGGGATGCACCCAGGAATTAACCACCGCTCTTTGTAACAACTACGAAGATCTAATTAAACAATCTTTTAACCCGAGGATAGGCATAGAAACCCAGCAGTGACATCCTACCTACCAAGGGGCATAATTGCATTACAAGGACAGAAGTTACAGAACATCGAGAAATTCCTCTGTCCCTCAAAAGATGAGAGTGCTGAGAAATATAAAAGTCTACCAATTGCAGTGAAACATTTTAAAAAAAGAGGATGATAAAAAAAAGAAACAGAAGCATCGATACAAGGGGTATGAACTTTTATAGGCATGCATAATTCAAATGGAATAGAGCTGCTCTTTTGAAGATCAAGCAAGATAGATGATCTTATTGTTTTGAAGAAGGGGTATCTAAGTAAGAGGTTGATCCTTTAAAATAAAATGAAAAAGGCAGCTGGACCTGTAGCCGAGTCCCAAACAATTGAACAGACTTAAAATGCCTTTACCTCTGTGAGATAACAAAATAAACATCCTGATTTTTCTGCCACGGGCAATATTATTAGGTTTGATGACATCAAGTCACCAAGGCTGCATGGCAGATTGCTACATTACCACTGAGAGAAAGCTAAACTTAGATCTTTGACTGTTTAGCAATTTTAAATCATTCAGTATGAAGGATCCGGGGATATCAATCCTCTCATATGTATACGCGCTCCATGAAAATCTCCTTGAGCTTGGACCAAATTAGCAGGCAGCATGGACTCCTGTATGCGTGAAAATACGCAAGGCTAGAAGACATACCAGGGGTGGTGCTAATACCAGAGTTGATAGCAATGGAGACAACTCTTCGCCAAGCAGATTGTCTCTCAATAATTTCTTTTGCAAACCCTGGATCCACAAGAAGATTAGGCAGGTCTGGGTTTCTATCATAGGCCTTCTTGATACGGTCCAAAAAGATATCATGGATAATGCACCCGCCTTTCCAAATTCTTGCTTGCTCCCCCTGTTTCAAATCCCAACCCTTTATAGAACTCCTTGCGCGTATCAAGTTCATACCCTGGGCATAGCTGCATATTTTGGATGCATTTATTGCTTGTATCACATTATGGATCAGTTTTACCGTATCCACGACTTGGTCAACTAAGATGTCACCAACGCCGCTTGATTAAAAAAAATTTACAGCTTCAACTCTTTCTTCCTTCGGGCCACTGAGGGATCTTACATCCGAGGATGACGCTATAGTGGGGAGCAGCAACTGACAACTCAGCAGCTTGCTGAAATGTCCAATTACCAGTACCCTTCAAGCCAGTTTTATCCAAAACATCGTCAACCAAATATCCTTCTCCCTTGTCATCCTTATTCCAAATACATCTGCAGTGATCTCAATCAAGAAACTCAGCAGCTCCCCCTTGAACCATTCAGACAATACCTGGTGTAGTTCCTCGTTGGTGAGCTTCCCAACCGATTTCAGCACATCATAGGCCTCTGAAATCAGCTGCATATCACCATATTCTATCCCTTTATGAACCATCTTAACAAAATTTCCAGCTCCTCCTTTGCCAATATAAGTGACACAAGGGCCACTATCAGGGACTTGAGCAACCACCTTAAGAAGGATATCTTCTGTGTGTTTGGAGGCCTCAAATGAACCACCTGGCATTAAAGAAGGTCCATGCCAAGCACCCTCTTCGCCACCTGAAACTCCCATTCCAAGATAAAGCAAACCTAATTCAGCAATAGCTTACTCCCTCCTCTCAGTGTTCTCATACCACTCATCACCACCATCTATGATACAATCCCCTTTCTCCATATGAACTGACAAAGTTTTGATGGTTCGATCGACTAGGGCACCAGCTTTAACAAGCATGATTATCACACGAGGTTCTTGGATTGACTTAACGAAGGATTCAGGATCATGGAAACCATATAAGGGAAGATCTCCCTCCTACATGGCTCGTTCAACTTTCTCATCAACTTTCGAGGTGGTCCGATTATAAAAAGAAATAGGGTATTCTTTCTCGGCAATATTAGAGGGCAGGATTTTGACCCATGACAGCAAGGCCACTTCTAGTCGAGGGAGCCATATCTAGTTTCTTGTTCAAGCTTTGGATTTCAGTTTCGGCAGATGGAAACCATGAACCATACTTTCAAAATTGGTTTGCATACGGAAAAAAAATCCAAAGAGCTTAGAAGAAAACATATCGAAAAATTGATGGCAGAAGGCTAGATGCCATCATTAAAAGAAAGAAAAAAAAGGAGCACTACCTACACTCTCAATGTGAACATTTTTTGCTACATTCAAAAACCAAGTCTTACATTACAACGAACGTAATCAGCGAAAACACAACGACAACATGGGCAATAGTCGAGTGAGTGCATAGCAATTTTTGCTCTTTTTTTTTTTCTGTGTATTTTTTTTTTTCAATTCACCCTCAAACAACCCAATGTTTTTTATTATTTTTTTTCTAGTTTTTTTTTAATTTTATCATTTATTATTAGATTATTTTAAAAATTATGTTTAATATATTTTTTTCTATTGATTTATACACCAATTTTATTGATTTAGTTTTCTTGCTCAATTTCAATCTTTAAAATTGGATACATTAGGAGTAGATTTTTTTTAAAATTTTTGAATTTATCCCGATTTTAAAAGATTAACTTAAGTTAATTTGGCTTATTTTTTCGAGCTGTTTTTACTAATTAATTTTTTTTCGATTTTATCATTGAACATTGAGTTAGTTAAGAATTAAATTTCATAATTTATTTTGATTTACCTTTTATGGAGTTCTCCTAATCTCATTAACCGGGCATAGGTTTGACATGTTGATTTGGGTTGAATGTGTTTATTTTTTCGAGTAATTTTTTAATTGAGCTTTGTAATGTTTTTCGAATTGCTTTTTACGAGGTTATCTAGCTCGATTTCATAACTTGGATGGTGAGTTTAGCAGGTTGACGTGGTTTGACTTGGTTAAATGTTTTTGGTCCATTTTAATTGAATATTTCTTTTTTTAATTTCACTCTTAAACAACTCAATCTTCTTCTTTTTTTTTAATTTCATCCTTCAATATTAGGTTATTCAAGAATTGAGCTTTGTAATTTTGTTTAATTTGCTTTCTATAGAGTTATCCTGATTTCATGGATTTATTTATTTT
>Ga0325411_1005714_pt1 | contig 13725 bp, 6 predicted proteins | sample PopdelMetagenome_13_FD_206181 | JGI IMG/M metagenome (GOLD analysis project Ga0325411, IMG submission 206181) | Populus deltoides microbial communities from Bellville, Georgia, United States - Xylem-PdIQD-R4 | ecosystem: Host-associated > Plants > Phyllosphere > Stem > Wood/Secondary xylem... | reverse complement strand
AATTACTACTATAATATAAACGAAACTCAAAATATTTTTTTTTAATTTTTTTATATAATTATATAAGAATAATCAAGACATTGTTCTTTGTTTCTTGGATTAGAATTTCTTTACCTATCATGATAAGTTTAATAAAAATAACAAATTTCTAATAAAAAAGTATTGTTCGTGAAAATAAAAAAAATAACAAAAATAATTTTTTTCTAAAGAAACAATTTTTTGTCTTAAATTTATATTATATGAATTCTTTAAATTGCCTTAAATTTGTATTTAAAAAAACCATGATGTTGATAAAAAAAATCATGTTTTCGGTCAATAATAAAATGTATAATTAAGAGGGTAAATTTTTAACTAAATAAATATATTTTTTTATTTTATAATTTCAATAATGAAAACTCTTTCAAGTAATTATTTAATTCTAAAATTAAATAATAATAAGTATTGAGAATGCTGGGGTAAAAAAAGAAGTAAAGTTTTAAACAAATGATAGAGTATGTACAAATAGAAAAAAAATGTGTTTTGATAAAAGGTACAAGTGAGTGTTTGGGAACGTGGTTGTATTTGTGTTTTTAAAAAATTTAAATTTTATTTTGTTAAAAATTAATTTTTTGTGTGTTTTGGATTATTTTAATGTGTTGATTTCAAAACTAATTTTTTTAAAATAAAAAAACATCATTTTAATGTATTTCGGTACAAAAAATACTTTGAAAACCAGCTGCAACTACACTCTCAAACATGCTTTAAAACGTGATTGGAAAGGAAATTAATCTTATTGTATAAAAAACTAATCAATGAACAACCTAATTATTTTAAAAGAATACTTCTTTAAAAAATCGAGATCATCAATAATTTAAAAAATTGGTCTCATAGTAAAATGATGTGCTCTTTTTCTTAAATTATTTAGCTGGAATTTAAAGTACCTTTTAATAAATTTTATTTCTTTTGAAAAAATAAAATTATTATTTGAAAGAGTCAAATTTATTCCATTAAATACACCAAACTAATTTAAAAATACACCTTAATAATAACTCTCACAACTGAATTTTAAAAAAATAAAAGCAACAATAAAATGTTCTAATTCTCAAAATTTTGTTTCCAGCTCATACAAAATCAAAATACTTTTGTAAAATGGCTTCAATATTTGTTCCAAATCAAAATTATCTGTTTTGCATTTTTGTTTTTGTGGTAACACTGTATTTTTTTTTTTGTAGTTTTATATATGTATTAATATAAAAATAATTTTTTAAAAAATATAATTTTAATATATTAAAAAAATATTTTAAAAAACTCTATGATATAAACATTATATAAATTAAACCTAAAAAAATTGCTCCTTACTTTAATTCATGGTAGCATAGTTTTTAAACCCGAGATCGGGTTATGAATTAAATGGATTAACACGAATGAACCTAAAAAAAATAACTTTTATGATCAATAGGCAATGGATCCTGCAATATAACGTAAACTCAATAAACAAAATAATTCTATTCTCTGCTTTATATAAACTCATTCCAGTGAGCCTTCAAGCTTGGACCTGCTCTCTTTTTTTTTCAAGCCAAATCACCAACGACAGACTCTTATAAAATAAAATGACAAAAACATTCAATACATCATAAATTTTACACCAACTTCATCAAAATCAACCCCACATTTAGTAGCTAGAGCTATATCCAATGCACCACCAAATCCTAAAAATAAAAATCTCAAATCTCAAATTATTTTGAGAAAACCAAAAAAATAAAATCGTAACAAAACCCATTTTCTCAAAACGAAAATTGAACCATAAAAATCATAACTTGTTAACAACAAACAACAATTTGTTTGAATTCAAGAACTTAGTTTCGATTGAAGGAGAGAAGAGAATTAAGTTATCATACAAGTACTGGCCATAACTTTGAAGGGCGAGTTTTGGGTCATCTACAAGCTTGAAATCAAGATCGAAACCACAAAATTTGAGAGAATTGAAGAAGATTGAGTGGGAAGATTTGAGTGACAAGTTGTCAAGAAGGATTAAGAGGCGATGATTTGTTGGTGAATATGTGGAGAAAGAGAGGGAGAGAATGAGAAGGAGTGTGGCCGATAGAATTGTTAAGATTGAGAAACTGTTTCTTCTCATTTTTGTAGTCTTAGCTGCCTAAGAGCCCGTTTGGCTCTGCGGCTGCGGCTGCGTTCTATTTAAAATGTTGTTTGTAGCTGTTTGGTTAAGAAAAAAATCAATATATTATTCATTGGATCTTACTTAATTTCTACATTAGAAACGCAATAAAAAAAAAGCAGCCATTTCTTACTTTTTTTTTCACTGTTCATGTTAAGTTAATATGAACAGTGTATAGTGTATACTGTTCACTTGCCTGCGTGAATTTTTTTTTGAAATAGTGTGTTAATTTTTTTAACATTTATTTAAAAAAAACTAGTTTAGAGTAAATTTTATATCTGATAATATTTTATTTAATTTTATTACATGCTAAAAATATTATGGAAACTGTAGTTTTTGTCAGATGTATTTCATACATAATGAAATTATAAATGGTTTCATGGAATAATAAAAAATATTTTATATAAAGTATGATTTATTTCATGATATAATAGCAATAATTAAATCCATAATATTTAAATAAAAATCATCAATATTAATATATATTTTTAAAATTATTTTATAACTTCAATTTTAAAAGCATTATTAATCAAACACATTAAACTACTTTTTCTTCAACCTCAATTTTAAACACAGTTTTAACTAAACACCTATTTTTTCAAACCAACCTCAACTAAAAGTATTTTTTATAAAATAAATTTTTTCAAATTATAACCACAACCGCTACCGCAATACCAAACAAACTCTAAGTGAGAGAGAGAGAGAGGCTGAAGACTTGCCAAAAATTAATATGGGTATAAACTTTGAAGAAAGACGGGGATTAATTGACAGTAAAAAACTAAAATAAAAAATGATATTGTTTATATATATATATAGCTAGGTTTTTCCGGGTCGACCTGCCGGACCGGCCAAGTTTTCTTGAGTTAATTTTCTGATGAATTTTTTCATCAACCCAACTCAGTTTGAACCTCAATCAGCCAGGTTTCAAACCGACTCGTCGGATTGTACTGGATTTTAAAACACTGCATAGTAGCAATAATCACAACCAAAGCAAAGCTAATCCTCCTTGCAAGTAATATATATTATGCCAAAAATCATCACCCCATAATTTCTTTGTTAAGTACAAAGCTATTACTATCTTCTCCACTGCATAGAGCACCAACATTTACAGTCATGGACTCTTATGGATCACAAAGGCTTGTGGCTTTAGCCCAGCAGCTTCGCTTCTACAAGCCACCCTCTCCATCACCAGATGAAATTGAAGAGCAAAACATAGAGGAAAGTGCAGGTAAAGTTGTTTCCCAAGTGGGTTTTCAAGAATCTGCAACCTCAATTTTTAAAGACCCTGAAAGGTTTAGACCCAAAAGAGCTGCTGTTTTGGTCTGCATCTTTGAAGGTGATGCTGGTGAATTTCGTGTTATTTTGACTAAGAGATCCTCCAGATTGTCTACTCATTCAGGTTTGTGGATTTTCTTTCTTAAGAGAATTGGAGTTTTTGAATGCTGTTTGCTTGCTGATTTTTTTTAATTTTTCTTTAGCTCTGGGGATTTGTTGTCAATTCAGTTGAATGGTTATCGTGGCTGGTTGACTTTTGGATGCTCTTTATTTGGTGGGATGCTTGTGCCAAGATTTTCATTTCTTTTTTAATTCGTGATAAGAAATAGAGTTTAAGGGCAATTCACTTAGATAATTTTTCAATGTTGTAGTTTTTGGATAATGTAGTTAATAGAAACTGCTCTTAAATGATACTTCTCAACTTGAGTGGTTAGACTGGATAGAGATAGGAGTAAGACCGTGGAAGATAAAATGTATTGAATCTGATTGCTCTCTTTTGAGCTTTTCTCCCAAGGTCAAATTATTTGAACTCATCTCGGCTGAGTTATTATATGCTTAAACAAATGCTAAAACTCAGAAAGGTTTAAAATTTGAATCATTTTGTCTCTTTCATGCAACGTTGAAGGAATCAAATAGAGCAAAAGTTGTTGAACTCAATTGAACAACATCTCGAATATTTGATAAAACTTGGAGATAAAATTTCAAAAACATAATGATTCCCTAGAGAGGTTAAGGTAGTTGTCCGAGGTTCAATTAGTGGGACAATACGAGTCTTGTATTATGCAAAGCTATTGGTTATCATTTGCTAATAAAGACTTGAGATTGAAAATTGCTTTTCTTTTCTCATATTTGTGACTGAGTAGTGAAAATGTAATAGCGGCACTGATGATAGGTATAGGTGATAGTTGTTGGTTGGTCATTCCACTAAGTGGGTATTTTTGGTTGAAGGTGAAGTTTCTTTACCCGGGGGGAAAGTAGATGAGAGAGATAAGGATGATTTTGAAACAGCAACAAGAGAGGCGAAGGAGGAAATTGGGTTGGATCCCTCACTTGTGGATGTTGTTACCGTTCTTGAACCATTTCTGTCTAAGGTATGAAAAGGGTACTTGTTCTTTGTTCTCGACATTTATGGTGGACTTTCCTTCTTTCTATGGATTATGATTTCTGCTGATTTCCATATTATTTCATTTGACCGATTAACCTGTATGATTGTCTCTAAATTTGCTTGGAATGGGGGAGTTATTCTTGTAATACTGGTTGACAATTTGTGGTTTAGACCACCTCTGACCTTGTGGAATGAAATGTGGACAAACACAAGATTACCAGCAGGAATTAGAGTCCAAAACCTTGATGAATCTTGTGATTAGCCCCTGTCATTGAGGGGTAAATAGTAAAATTTCTTCTTAGGTGTTTGGAGGGGGAGAAGGCTGGTTTGTATCAATAAGGATGTGAGTGGCAGAAATTTGATGGGCTCATAAAGATTTTCCAGGCAGGACTTATTTCCAATTTTACTTCTCTTCTTTTTTTGATAAATGAAACCTTCATTGATCAAGAAACAACTTAGCACACGATATGATCCTAATTACAACAAAGATTGTACAAAGAGACAAATAAACAAGAAGCAAAAACAATTAACTGACAAATATCTGAAAATCTAGTACTTGCAGCAACCTCTTTCAGCAGCTTAGACCTGGACAACCTGTTTTTCACAACTTGAATAATGATTTACCACATGATGTTTTGACAGTTCCTAGAAAGTGTCACCCACCACTATTCTTCTTACAAGTGGTCTTGATAATACCTCTTCTCCCCATGTTAGTATGTCATGCTGGTTGGCCTCGTATATCTGAAATGAATTATTTTATACCTGTCAAAGAATAGGTAGTCAACGGATGTTTCAATTAATAAGTTTAACTTATCATATCTGGAAGTTATGAAGATGATGCTAGAATGCTTCCTAGACTAGACTGGCAAACACGGATGCCCATAATGGAATTTTAATTTTTTCATAATCTGGACTGTCATTCATCATTTATGTATTATGAAAGTCTTTTGAAAGTCTAGTGGCTCTTTTCTATTGTACTTCTTTCTTTCTTCTTTGACCATAACAAATTTTTTTCTAAAGTCAGGGTATGTGAGGTGAACCTCCTAACCATGAGATTTGAGAAGAGTGCAAGAGGATTCATCTGTTAGCTATCTAGCTATTTTTAGTTATGCAACCGTGATAATCAACATGAAATGGTGATGGTAGCCATCTTTTGTTTTAAAATCAATATCAATGTAATACTCTGTTGATAGCTATGATATGTACATGATATACAGATTGCTTGCGTCTGTATGGGTGGTGTATAGCATTTGAGTTGTCTGATAAATGTGTCTGTTAGACATCAAAGAAAATTAAGCTGCTGTTGTCTTTATTTTTCTGTTTTAGCAATGATTGCTTTTCTTGCAGCACCTCCTCAGAGTAATTCCTGTTATAGGCATCCTCTCCAATAAGAAGGCATTCAAGCCCACTCCAAATCCTGCTGAAGTGGAAGCAATATTTGATGCTCCCTTGGAAATGTTCATCAAGGTTCAACTTTTTCACTTTAATTAGTTGACTTAATCATTAGGTTTCTTTAAAAAGAATATGAAATCAAATGTTTTCTACAGGATGAAAATCGACGAGTAGAGGAGAGTGAATGGATGGGAGAAAAGTATCTGATTCATTTCTTTGACTACAAAACGGAGAATAAAAAGTACTTGATATGGGGTCTAACTGCTGGGGTTTTGATTAAAGCTGCTTCGGTGGTCTACCAACGGCCACCAGCATTTATGGAGCAGAATCCAAGGTTCAAGTTTCCTAAAGGTGCAAACAATGATATGGTGATGCGTTGAATTATTCAGGAAAAATATTGTTGGGTTGTACTCAGATTCTTCAAATAATCATCCATCTGCGATGAAACCCCTCACAACCCATGCCTGTTGAACCAGTTAATTTTTTCAAATTTATGTGCTGAAATAGCTTTGTGGGTAATAAATAGATAAGCAGGATGTGTCATGTTTTTTAGGCAATTGTAAATTGGGGAGACTGATTATTATGGAGGGAAGGAGGTAACTAGATCAAATTTCCACAAATTCTTTATGGAGTAAATTGCAGTTGTTTCCTTCAACCTCAGTTCCGTTGAATGACTTCCAAGTTTTTCAGTAGCTTAGTCCTTGCTTGAACTCATCCCATTTCCCAGCACTAAAGCTGTTAACAAACAGCATTGCATATCTTCAGTTTCTTCTGCGTTTGAAAATGAAGTGCACCTAATGCCTGCTTATGTTGACTTGGCCCTTTAACGGTAGCGTTGAAGAAGCTTGTTGTGTATTTGCAGGAATCCTAAACTGCTTGCCTCTCTACAAATAAGACCTTTGTTTTTCATAATTTCTGCAAATTGTATAAATAAACTATTGTTTCTAATAGTTTGGGAAAATTATTTGTTGTTGCTCGCATGTTTTTGCTTCTGAGAACATGGAAAGCATTCCAAAATGTGGAATCTCGATAAAGATTTAAAGTTTATATTAAAGTATCCTGCCGATTGCAGATTCTTAAGATCGTATATATTACAGTGGCTTTATGCTCTTCAGAGTATTTTCTCTTAATACAGGCTTAGTGTATTTACCTTTGATCTAGTTCCTTGATTGGTGGTAATTTTAAATGAAAGTGCAAGCAAAGATTTGAGCTTTGAATCCTGTTTCTCTCCCCGTAGCATCCTTTCAAGACTTAGAAAAGAAAAACCTGTGATGTTTGATTCAAAAGGATAAAGAAATGAAAAGGAATGGTATATTTACTTTTATTTTCTTCTCCAATCTCCGGAAGAAATGTTAAATATGAATTATATGATTTTAGAACCAACCAAGCTGCCCTTTGAGTTGTAAGAAAGAAAAAGCCGGTTCTTTTCGTGCATGTACATACACCAAATGAGCACTTTGTCCTTGTCTTGTAAATTGTTTCATGCTTATCCATATATGAACTACTTTTGTATTCTCTAGAAAAAAGATTAAGTGGAGGTGAATTTATCAAAATCTATAAAAAAAATTTAATTAATTTTAATCATTTGTTAGTTCATATGTTTTGTAACTATTTGGTTTATTAAAATAAAGATAAAGATATTGTAATAAAAATATTTTATAAAAAAAATTATAAAATAGGTATAGTTATGATGATTTTTATTGCTTCAAAGTATTGTTAAAAAATATTTATGATCAATGTTCTATTAAGACTGTATATTAATTAGAGCTGTTAAGATCGATAAATATTATCTTTTTTTTATATATATATAAAAGATGTTCTTATAAGATAAGGTATAAGAGATATTTAGAACTAATATGAAAGTGCATGTTATACGGTATTTATACTAAATTGACTCGTATGAGAATTTCATATAGAGAAATTACTTGCATCTATAGAAAGACTAACGTGATAATTGTGTAAGTGATTATCAAACTTAATATCACTATTTTTAGAGCTGTTAAGATTGATAAATATTATCTTTTTTATATATATAAAAAAAGATGTTCTTATAAGATAACGTATAAGAAATATTTAGAACTGATATGGAAGTGCATGTTATACGGTATTTATACTAAATTGAGTCGTGTGAGAATTTCATATAGAGAGATTACTTGCCTCTATAGAAAGACTAACGTGATAATTGTGTAAGTGATTATTAAACTTAATATCACTAATTTATTTTATATAGAAAATATTATGTTTTGATTTTGACTGTACTTTGCGTTAGTTAGGGATAATAAATGAGTAGATATTAGATATAACATGAATTATATGAAGATATTTGAGTGATCAAAATATGATTCATCACCTAAATAAGTTAGAAAAAATATTTTATATGTTCTCGAAAAAATATTTTATATGTTCTCGAATAATATTGATTGAAAAATCCATTTTCAAGATTTAATGAGATTTGAAAAAGTCTTCAAATCTTATTTAAAAAAATCAATAATTATAGTGTTAAGAACACTATCATGAGATAATGTATTTAATATTATTAGGGAATAATATGATATGTTGTTATTAATAAGGTTAATTTTTTTTCTATAAATGCCTTATCTTTTTATAATGATGATGAAAAATTAGATACACAATGTACACATCAGATACAACTATATAGAGAGATAAATAACGAAAAAAGAGCTAACACTTAAGGTATAACAATTTTTTTATTCTAAAAGAGTTTCTAGGAGATTTTTGATTAAGTGGTTTGTGTAGATTATAATTTGACAACTTGTGGTTTAAAATAATCTAACCTTGAAGAATTCATCCAACCTTAGAAAGAAAAATTGTAATTCAAGCAATATTCGTGCCACCTTAAATGGTTTAACAGGATTCTAGAGTCTCTAAAAAAATTAAAATTGTTATTTTTTATGCGTTTAAATGTTTAGAAAAACCCAATAGTGGTAGTGAAGCCATCATTAAATAATTATGGATGTTGATTACATATTTTAATTTTTATTAGTATTAATCATGAATTAAATTTATTTGCAAAATAAGTTTTCCTAAATTATTTTTCTCTCATATATTTTTCAAAAAACATATTCCTAGTTACTATTGTATGGGTGAAGTTTTTTTAATCTTCGAGAACTTTCTAGATCTGGCTAGAAGTAAAAAAAAAAAAAACATTTGGAGTTTTGAATGGTGCATCTTCACTAGTGATGCATAGTAGTTGGCTTAGATACATGAGAGATTGATTTTTAGTATAAGTGAAAGATTTTTAGTATGTGTGTGTGCATATATATATATAAGATTTTTAGTGTGTGTGTGTGTGTCTATATATAGCCAACTAGTTGGTTGCATGCAAAATTGATTTTATTCATATAAAAATAAATTTTTTTATGACAAAAATGCTTTGCAAAATTATATACTATAAAGTGGTATAATTATGAGAACTTCTATTGAATTAAAGTATTGTTTCTAAATATTTATGGTCAATATTCTATTAAAACTAGATATTAATTAGAGATGTTGAAACTAATATATATTATACTCTTTTCTTTATGAAAGAAAGCAATTATTTTCATAAATTGAGATATAACAAATACTTAAAACTAATATGTATATGTTTGTATTAAAATTAGAGCTGGTAGGGATTGTTTTGACAACTGTTGTGCGGATCGTGATTAATCTTAGTCGCAACAATGGTTTATAATGTTAATTTTAGTATTACTATTGTATTAAATTCTGGATTTAACTTTCAATGAAAAAGATTTTACATAGATCTTGAAACAAGATAAACAACAACTTAGCACAGAAAATATTGATCAAAACTCATAAATTATAAATGGCTTTTGAAAATATTGGAGAGAAATTACTAGGAGCTAAAAAATAAAGAAGAAAAGAAGAAGAAGAAGAAAGGCACAACAATAGAAAGGCATAACAATCCTACAAGCTAGGCAAAGTGGCTATCTCTTACGGAGTGGTGTTACAACACCAATTTCCATTCATCAACATAGTGGACTCCTTACGAAGTTTTGAATGTATTTCCTCCTCCTATTCAAATTCCCTATGCCTAAAGACTTGTATGTTGAAGTTGTCGATGAAATACTGACTAAAAGGGAAGAACATCTCAATGCAACCAGGAGAAACTTATTAAATGCTCAAACATAATGGTTCAACAAGCTAATCAAAGGCGCAGTGAAAGGACGTTCAAAATTGGAGATCAGGTCTACTTAAAATTGCAACCTTATTGACAAACATCAGTATCAATCAGAGGTTCACCCTACATGGTGTTAGAGAAAATTGGTCAGGTTGCTTACATAATAGACTTACCTCCATCAGTAGGGATTCATCATGTCTTCCATATCTCCCAACTAAAGAAGCATGTGGGCAACAAGGCTGTTCATACCCATCTACCCAGTGCTCATCCTCTGCAGAACCTCTAGCCACAAGCTATCTTTGATAGATGTTTGGGAAGGCGTGCGAATCGGACCACCACTCAACTCTTAATTCACCAGAAAGCTCACTCCCCTGCAGATGCCACGTGGGAATTTGCTGATGACTTCAAGCTCAGATTTCTAGACTTCAACCTTGAGGACAAGGTTGGTTCGAAGGGAGGTCAATTGTCAGGAGCTAAAAAATGAAATGATGAGATGGTAGACAATTCTTGAAATCCAGGAAATCTACCAAACTTCTCTTTCCTGCCAACGTGATTGGTATACTGTTTGTCAAGAAAGCATTCAATCCAACTCCAGATGCCAGTGAAGAGGAATCAGTATTTGATGTTCCCCTAGAAATGTTTCTTAAGGATTTACTCTAGTTCTGTTTTACATTTACTTGGTAAAAAAAAAAAACATCAAGGCTCCTCTCTTCGGATGGTGAATACAGAATGACAACAGGACAGAAGTTGAAGATGAGTGGATGGGAGACAAGTTTCTTTGCCATTTCTTTGACTCTCAATCAGGGGAAAAAAAGGTTTATAATATGGGCTCTCACAGATGCAATAACGATCAGAGTCGCATCAATTGTCTACCGAAGACCACCTGCATTTCAGGAGCGAAGGCCAACATTTTGGAAAGGAATCTCTGATAAAGATCTCGCCAAGCTATAGATCCCTTGCTTCTTTCTTTTTTTTTTGTACCAAGCCATTCTTTTTGGCATAGCATATATACCACTCAACTACTTCTAACCATGTTATTTGAGGATTCATGGAGCAGGCTTCAAAACAGCATACAATCTCAAGTCCTTTTCATGTTTCCCATAATTTTTCCCTTCTATGCAAATGAAAAGAAAAAAATTACAAGGAAATGTTTGAACAAAATATACTTCAACAAATGGAATGCATGGTTTGACGTTTTCGTAATTGATATCAAGATTCATTCGAATAAACCTAGAGAAAAGCACGAGTCTCTGAATTTCATTTTCCAGGGATGTGTGAGACAAACATTTTGGCAACTCTTGTACAAAAAGCATGTAACCACAGAAGAGTAGGAGAAGAGTAGCAGAATATGCAGGCATAGCATATTCTCTTCAATTCGATACAAAATCCTCAATAACATAGGGTGCAACAGATGTCCATTTATGTACAACATGTAACAAGGGTATCGTGAGAAGGCAACATGATAAAAAGAGAAAATATAATTAGAGGAACCGTTACAAAAATCACAGAAATGTAATTCTAAAATTACTGCCATCAGCTAAAAACCTCATAAAATTTCTCAATGACAAGTAAACCTGAGTCAATTGACTCCAATGGATCCTTCCGAAGACGATGTCTCAAACAATTGGGGATGACAGTAGCAATATCTTCTGCGGTTACTTGATCCCTACCCTTCAGGGCAGCAAGGGATTTTGCAGCTCTATTTGTCACGATGTCTCCTCTCAATCCATCAACATTAAGCTCTGCACAAACCTTAGAGATTTTAAGCTTCAGATCATGATCTATCTGTACAGATGAAAGACAAGCCCTAGCTGAGGCAATTTGTTGCCAGAGTTTCTCTTGCTCTGCCTTGTAAGAATGACGAAATTCCTTTGGATTTTTGTCAAATCGAGCTCTCTCTTCCACGATTTTCACTCTGAGCTCTGCATCCCTTACAGTCCCCACTTGTGCATGCATTCCAAATCTATCTAGTAGCTGTGGCCTTAGCTCTCCTTCTTCAGGATTACCAGAACCAATCAAAATAAACCTTGCAGGATGTGAAATCGAAATACCCTCTCTCTCCACTGTGTTCCAACCTGAAGCAGCAGAATCTAATAGAACATCCACTAGGTGATCATCCAAAAGATTAACTTCATCAACATAAAGAATCCCTCTATTAGCTTTAGCAAGAAGACCAGGCTCAAATGCCTTTACCCCCTCGGTGAGAGCCTTTTCGATGTCAATTGTCCCACAAACCCTATCCTCCGTTGCTCCCAATGGCAAATCAACCATGTTAATTTTGGTCATGACAACAGTGAGATTCTCCCCTTTCAAGACACTCTCCCTGACTTCAATACCCATGGACTCTGGATCTTCTGGATCTGAATTATAGGGGTCACCAGCAACTACCTTAATTTCAGGAAGTAAATCAACCAAGGACCTAACAGTCGTGGACTTCCCCGTTCCTCTATCACCCATGATCATGACACCTCCAATCTTAGGATCAATCACATTTAACAAAAGGCATAATTTCATCTCATCTTGCCCTACTATTGCAGCAAATGGATACACTGGTCTCTGGTTTTCTTTCGAAGCAAGCTTCTGGGCCTATCAAAAGTACGGCAATTCATATAACCTTGCTACGCACATTCTCTTCAACATAATGCTTTCTTCTAGAAGTATAATTTTCACTTTCACCAAGCCTTACAAGTGATGCATTGTTTAGACATCATAGGAGATCAACTAATTAACAAAATTAATCTTTCAAAATAAACATGTAAATTAAACCAAGTTCTCAAATCTTATTCAAACACTTCACAACTTTTCGACATAATGAAATATAAAACTAAGCAAAGAAATGAACAACAAAGTTCTAATCTGATCTCAATATAGCATATGATAACAGGAATTAATTTGGAAATGAAAAGGCAAGAATAGAAAAGCTTACCTCCTCAACAGAGCCAATGTCTGTTGCAACACAGGCGACTGCAACATGAAACTGAGGCCTCCCTTTCTTACCCACAAGACCAATCCCTCCATAATACTCCCTCCCAAAACTCAGCCCTGCAAAAACCCACCAGCTATCTTAACTAAAAACCATAAAAAAACTCACAAACTGTAGAATCTAATCACAAAGAGACCATAAGAAAAAGAGGTGGGTCAACCCCAAATGCACTTAAATCTTGAAATATAAAGAAAAGTTTCTGAATTTTGAAGAGGAAAACTGAAGCGGGGTTTAATGTACCTGAGGAGGTTAAAGAGAGAGAAGGAATGGAAGGTTTGGAGAAGGGTCTATAAGCCAAAATTGCAGCGGAAGAAGTTCCTAGTATAGTTGCCATTTGCAACTGAATTTTGGACTACTACTGTGATTGTGTTGTGTTTTATTGGACCTTTTACCGCAGCAGCTTCACATTTGGTTTTCTATTGGTCTGTTAGGTTGACGATAAGAGGATACATAGATTCAGGCATATCTACTTTGCTCCTTAGAGGCCTCTGCTTTGTCAGTCAGCATAATTGTTTTTCCCTTCATTCTTAAGGAAAAACAGAAAAGGAAAAGAAAAGAAAACTACTTGAATTTTGCTGATTTATGAAAAAGAATTCCCAAAGAAAAGGTGTTGAGAGTAATCTGAATTTGCAGAGTTTATTTCATCCTCAGAATTTTAATGTATTTAGCTTTGC
>Ga0325411_1005706_pt1 | contig 13735 bp, 10 predicted proteins | sample PopdelMetagenome_13_FD_206181 | JGI IMG/M metagenome (GOLD analysis project Ga0325411, IMG submission 206181) | Populus deltoides microbial communities from Bellville, Georgia, United States - Xylem-PdIQD-R4 | ecosystem: Host-associated > Plants > Phyllosphere > Stem > Wood/Secondary xylem... | reverse complement strand
GTAATTTAAGGGGTAAAGAACACCCTTTGTCTGCTAAGAAGAAAGTGGTTTCTGCTACATCTCTTTTTAACTAGATTGTTTTCGAGAAACTGATGAGTTTATTAAATCCCCAAACAGGCACCGAAACTGAATTACTTTCTGTTCACAAAAAAAGAAATCAGAGGCATGCCGTACGGGAGAACGTAAAGGGTATCCAACGAGCTATTTTGGATTCATAACTGGATTCTAATTGTCAATATAAATATAGCCAGAAAAAGGCAAAACGCAAGTCTTGGGCGTGGAGGTAAGTGGAACATACATGATGAAGCATAAGCTATCAAACAATCCTTAACATTTTTGCTTTTACCTACAAATCATTTCAAAGGCTTACCATCACGGGATACTGTAACTTTCAGCATAGAACCATTGTCCTCGAACAGTTCAAAGGTACAGACATCTCCTTCCACCAAATCATTTTCGCCAATAAATTGGCTCCACCCTTTTGTTAGGGTCACTCGCCGATGTTCACGCCGGACAACTTGTACAGGCCAGTATCTTTCATTGGAAACCTGAAGTTTAATAACCGCAGGACCTCCTAGCAAATGCCTTCTGGCAAATCCACACGGCACATATTCTATCAAATGCCTTACCAAAAGATGCTTATGGATATTATATGGCTTCAATGTGACCTTGAAAGAAGGACTTTCAGGCTCGAACTTTTTGACAGGGCGAATTACCCTGCTTCTTTCAGGGAATGTCCGTGCTGGTATACCAGCAACAATCCCTGCATCTTCACTTTTTGACAGTAACTTATTTTTGTCTGCATTTAACGGATTCAATACAAAAAACAAAGAGCACAACATTTCAACACCAATATTTGAATTATATAAAGAGCCTATCAATTTCACCTTTGTCCTTGATTTCATTCAACAAGGGTCGACAGGTCCTAGACATGCGATGATAGTTCAACTTCTCTTTCCTCGACTCTCTATCATCTTCTAAATCAATTATCTCAGCATCCACTTCCTTCACAAACTTTTCACTCGTTTTGTCACCGAATTGCTTCAAATTTTGGCTCTGCTGCACAGAATTACACCTTCGACGCCTTTTCATCCCAAGATCTTGCTCAGCTGAAGCATTGTGTCTTTTGCTGGATTTTCCTTTCCTTCCAAATCCATTTAAATCTGTACTTTTCAAAACACATTAATTAAGAGATGCAATCTTGCAACCATAGATTTCAATAGTCTTCATCTTCCATTTTTTCTACAGGATTGAAGAAACGTTTCTCACCATAATTAGTCTTTTTAGCGCTGGTTGGTCCAACACCTGGGCATGGATATGGAATCTCACAAGCACTCATATCAAATATGAGAACACTAAAATTAAAGCAACCTCTATATGCAAAGACTAAAAGGTATCCAAAACGAATTGAATGATGCTCTACAAACTTTTGCCAACCCTCATCAAACCAGATATTGCTCTGGTCTTTTGTTAAGCCTATCTCCCAAGCATGACCAGAAGGAACAATGACTTTAGCAACACCAGAAAGTTCTTCACCATCTCTCCTCACAAACTTATTCGGAATCCTCTGCAAAAGTACTTAAATTTAGTTAGCTTAAATGTTCTGATGCAAGACAAAATCAACCAAAGCACTTTGAACAATATGTTTTAGGCTTTATATAATTTTAGCATGACATGATTTTCATTATCTATAGATTTAAGCTAATCACATAGGTGAACAGATTATCACTGGGATAAGAGTGGCAAAGCATGAAGCACTGTATGCAAAGTGAAACAGTTATTTCTCAGAAACTTGTTGACGATTGGACTGTAGCCTAGTGGCACCCTCCCAGCAACAATGCAGGGACAGAGTAGGGACTTGATTCTCTTCCTCGGGTGAGTAGAATTCAGCCAGCAGGGGCCAAATTCAAGAAAACAAGAGAAATAAACACGGAGATGGGCAACCATGCATGCACACTAGAAACACATGACCTTCCATCATCATTCTCTATAATTTATCTCTACCACATTAACATCACCAATATCAAGATCCAGAAGTCACATTCAATTTTCAGTTAACATTGGATCTTTTATCAAAAATCTATATAGAACAATCAACTCTTGTTTAAGAAGTTCAGAGACATTCGTAGAAACATAATGATCAGCTTTAATGTCTTAGGTTCATGTTTAATCAAAGCAGTCTTTGATGTAAGAAAAGAAATCATATTTTTTGCAACATTGTTTATCTTTTGCTACATTATAGTTGAATGGATGAATATTAAACCTTGTTGTGGCCAGTGCACTATACAATAGATCGTTTTCTAGATATTTATATAATAGTTCTGCAGAATCAAATGGAAAAGAAACATGAAAGGAAGACCAGTACATTTTACTAGATGGAGAATCCATAATTTAGTAATATTAAGCAAGTAAAAGTTGTGAATTACCAGCTTCTTGTAATCCAAGATACAAGGAAGGATTATCTTGAAGAAATGCACCAGTGGTCTTTCATTCGGAGAATCTGACCGCCAGTTACGACCCCCATTGGGTTTCACTTCTCTCTTGAAAGCCATTGATTAATTAATCTGACTTCTCAGCTTTCTTACTGTGTTCATTAGAATTACAAAAATAGTCAGCAACAAAGCATACATGCAAACCAAAATATTTCTCACCTATCACTTAATGTTGGTCATTATCCCCCTTTGTGTGGTTTTTGTGAACATTTTTGGTTTGGTTTGATTTTAAAAGAAAAAATCAAATTAAAATTTTTTATTTTTTAAATTAAAAATCAAAACTAGTTCATACCGATCATTTTCAATTTAGTTTGATTAATGAAAATAAAAAATCAAAAACTATCCATTTAATTTTATTAAGTTTTTTTATGGACTTTCAAAAGCCTTGTAATTGATGTAAATAGCTTGTTCTAATTGTCCAATTTTCCTTTACTAGAATTCTATTTTCTCAGATCTCCAAGAGAAATCTCACAACACACCAACAATCTCATTCAAGTCTCTCCCAATGCAATTTTTTTTTTTTTGGTGAAATAGAATATATATATATATATCAACAATCTCCAGATTTATTTCCAAATCATCTAGAGTCTCCCTTTATACAGTTTGCTTTCTTCTGCACAGACAAAGCAACAAAGATCAGAATTCAAAAGTACCGAGCTAGGGAATCCTAAGACTGAGCCAAAAAAAGGACTTGCCTTGGAAATCATGGAAGAATAATAGGAAATATTAACCTTAAGCATGGCGTTATAGGCAAGGACTTGCCTTAGATCAGCTACCTCTTGCTCCAACTGCTCAACCTGCAGGACAAATTTTAGTTTCGCAGCAATGCTATAGACACTTTGTGACAGGCTCCCAGATTGTGGACATTTATAAAGAACATTTACACAAGGCTTCTCATTTATCAGCTTTGGATTAATCAAGCAGTCAAGTAACTATGGTGGGAGACTAGAATGAGGTGATGCTACTTGTAATTTGAATACATGACAAATTTAAGTCTTATGCATTGGAGCTCCATGAATGCAAAAGGTCAATCGATTAGTTTACCCTCGAAGAGCAAAAATATGATACCAAATTGAGGGTACCAAACTACACAAGTCTAGAAACTCTATGTAAATGGCCCAATAAAAATTCTAAAAACAAGAACAAAAACCTCCGAGCAGAGGGAGGAAAGTGCTTTGCATGTAAACCAGAACATGGATCTATTTTGTCATGGATTCAGAAGCAATAATGGTGGTTTGGATCAACTATGAATATACCTTAAATTAAGAAAACACTTCCCTTTGTTGGTCTGTAAATTAATCAATGACTGGAATTAGCAGTTAAAACTGGCACAGCAAGGGGATGTCTTCTTAATTTCGCCAAAAATTGATCTAACATGATCCTTCGCCAAAAATGAGAGTTCATGAACATGACAAGGATTCATCTACACAAGCAAAATGACACACTTAGGGTATGTCTGAGATTGCTGTAGTAACGGCAGTTGAAAATATTTTTTGTTTAAAATGTATTAAAATAAAATATTTTTATTTTTAAAAATTATTTTTAATATAAATATATCAAAATAATCTAATATTTATATATAAAAAAATTTTAAATAAATTTTTTTTTCAAAACTTAAAAAAACACGAAAACATTCTTTTGAACAAAAACTATCAGCTTTTGATATTACTTCTTGAAGTATTTCTTATTTAGAAATATATTAAAATAATATATTTTTTATTTTTAAAAAATTATTTTTAATATCAATCTATTAAAATAATTTAAATATATATAAAAAAATTAATTTAAAATAAAAAATTATAATTTTTTTAAAACAACTTTTAAAACATAAAAACATCACTCATATTCAACGAGACCTCACTTTCCTCAGTGCGTTCCTCGAGCTTCTCGAGTCAATAGAAGTACTCTCTCCTTTCTGTGGACAATACAGGTGGCATAACATCTTGGCTCCTCTGTCCACGTGGTACATTCAAGATTACAACTGGCAGTCCATTGCACATGTTTTTCTTTTCTTTTTCTACGAGTGGATGGTAATGGTTACCGCGGGTAGGATTTTTTTAATATTTATATTATATTCTTTATTTATAAAATAAAAATTTAAATATTATAAGTTTTTATTAACTAGATTTTACTATTTAATAAAAATTAATTAATATATATTTTAAGCAAGTACGGATATATGTGTAAACATGTGTGTGTTTTTCATGTCAATATGAAATATTCAATTCCTTATAGGACATGACTTCTACCCAGAAACTTAAATTCATGCTAGGCATGCAGGGCGCATGCTCAATTGGGCATATCCCAGCACACCCAGCAGAGGCATGACATTCCCAGCAAAGGCATGATATGCCCAACAACCTCGTGGGTTTGAGTTAGGGAGTGTATCCCGACTTAACATGCTTGGATTCAGGAACGTGCTTGGATTCATTTTCTATTTTTAATGAGCTCGAGCTTAACACTTGTCAAATATTTTTTCAGGACCCCACACAGGTCTCTCGGTAATATATTTTGATCTAATATGTATTATTTTGAGTAGAGTATAGGTCAAAATATCACAATGATGAAATTACATTTTAGCCTCTTCTCTCCACAAAAGACAAGATTCATAGGCTATAAATACATCATAAATTCTTCAAGTCAAAGGTTCATAATCTCTTCATTCTTAACATTTTTAGTATACATGATCACCTGACTCACCAGGCACAATCTACTACTAGCATAACTGCCAGACACCTTGACTAAGGAGAATGAATCAGATTGCTTGAACTAAAAGATTAACCAATTATCCAACACATCAGCCTTATTCCTAAGCATCTTGGATCTTGAAACCTATTAATTGGTGCCATCTATAAAGACCTAATAAAACATCCATTAGTTTCTAGAACTTGTTTTTGACATTTTCAGGTTATTCCATAGCATACAACTAAGACACACTTGGGTTAGGATGCATGACAAATCTACTTGTTACCATAAATACTTCTACCCAATCGGACCTTCAACAACTCATCAGTCAAGTGTAACTTCTTAATCAGATCGTGTTGGGAATCCAATGGAAAAATCAGACCTTACCACCCCGACAAGTCTTAACACCCTTAGCAATACACAACCGCCTCAACGTCACGGCTACACTAATCGCCCGTAAATGATTACATTACCCAAATGAGACTAAACATAATGACAATCTTGAGAATCCCTCAAGGGATCGCTCGCGCCAATTATAATGGTTGACCCATGGAAGCATGTATAGAATGTGTGTGGTAGCTTAGAGTTGGTCATCTAGGATAATGACTTAATATGCAAATCCTCCTCACAACCTTCCAAGGGTATGAGCATGCATAGTACAATAATTTGGAGCCAAGCTCCATTAATGGGTTTAGTGACCTATGTGCTAAGTTAGTGGCACGTTTCAGCACCAGCATACTAGCTAAGAAAAGCTCAACGAAACTATTTAGTGTTATCCAACAAATAGGTGAGTCCACACAAGCATATTTAAAGAGATTTAGTGAGGAGATACTCAAAGTTAAAGAATTGCTTGAGCCAGTAGCCTTTGAGGCCTTAATAAGAGGGGTAAGGGAACATGCACTATGGAAAAACTTTATGATTTACCCGATAAAAACTTGCTCGAGGTAAATCAAGTCATGAAAAATCATATACAGGTGGAAGATGCCAGTTTGTTACGACATGGGCCTCTTTGTTTTTAAAAGAACCAGCATGAAAGACCTTCTAAGTGAAATCATTCTCCTAATAGAAATGAAAGCTTGATGAAGAACCATGCAAGATCAACCCATAATCGTTTGGTGTATCCTAATGATCACTTATTTGAAGTTATTAGGGCAATCGAAGCAAACATCTTAGCGCCACCTCCAAGACATGTTACTCCTAAGAACCTTTCTTGTACTTATCACTCAATTCACCTTAGGATGTATAATCCTCAATATACATGTAATTTTTTTTAATAAAAATAATATATCTTTGACATACATTTCATATCTACATATTTTCAATGTGGGCTTTCAGATACTTTTCAAGGAAGGGATTGACTTAGTATTCCTAAAAAAATAGCCCTACAATTTCTAAAGGTTGATTTGAGATCCTCTATTCTTCAGGTGATGCCTAAAGGCCTCTTACCAATTCTCTATGGGTTGATTTGGGATCCTCCATTCTCTATGTGACTAGGATCCCCCATTCTCCAGGTGATGTCTAAGGGCCTCTTACCAATTCACTAGGGGTTGATCTAGGATCCCTTATTCTTCAGGTGATGTCTAAGGGCCTCTTACTAATTCGTTAAGGGTTGATATGAGATTCTTTATTCTCCAGGTGATGCCTATGGGCTTCTCACCAATTTGTTAGGGGTTGGACCTTGGATCTCCCACCTCTCCAATGCAGTCTTAAACTAACAACACTCTATAGTGGGGGGGCTCTCATGTATTATATCATCTTAAAAAGGTTACATATCTCTCACATACCATTGACCATCCTTCAGTAAAAGGCTCTCAAGCCTCCAAGCCATCATAATTGAGGTTATTGACCTTTCAAGGGCTTTCAAACCCCCCACGCTATCATCAGGGAGGCTATAGACCTCCCACTATTCAGTGAATTTGTTTTTCAATTGAGGGCTTTCATGCCTTATGTCATCATAAGGAGGTTACGTACCTCTTACACTCCAATACAACCATTCTTTAATGGATGGACGTGGTTTTTCTAGTGCAATAAAACCACCCTTTATGGATCTGTCCCCTCGCTTTTAAGAAATTTTTTTAAGTATGGGCGTCGTCAGGGGTCACCCTCCTTGGGTTCTCCTCGTACTTTTAAAAAAATTTATAAGTAAAGGTATATTACCAAGGGTCACCCTCATTAGATTCCCCTCAGTTCTTTAGAAATTTTTCTAAGTATAAGAATCTCCAATGGTCACTCTCACCCTTATTGGGTTCCTCTCAGCCCTTTAAAAAAATTTCTAAGTATGAACATCACCAAGGATCACCCTTTCTTGGTTTCTTTCAACCATTTAAAATATTTTTTTAAGTATACGCTCACCCTTTACAAGTTTCCACCAGCCACTTATAAATTTTTCTAAGTATGAGCCTTTTCTCCATAAATTTCTCATGACATCTTAGAAAATATTCTAAGTATGGAGTCTTTTATATCTCACCTCATCCTTCGAAGATTTTTTCTAAGTATGGGTTCCTCCATGGCTCCCCAATACATACTTAGAAATTTTTTGAAACGTGGTGCATATCTCTACACACAGACTCTCCTATTTATTACCCCAAGTTTCAACCCCTCTTCTCATATGAAGAAAATTTAACAAACTCATTATGATAACAAGGTATTTTTATAAGTGTTTACAAATTAATACCACAAAGACTTGGAGAGCTGTAATGGATTCAAATAAAATGGACTAAAATGGACCCAAAAAATGCCCCAAGATAGGAAAAAAAACACCCGGTGAGCTCGGGCTTGGTAGCTAGAGCCCAATATACAGTGAGGGACCCAAGGAGAGTAGACTCATGCATGGTAGCCCAAGCCCAATACCTGAGGAGTTTGGTAGCCTAAGCCCAACTCCCTAAAGAGCATGAGCTCGGGCAAGAAGCCCAAGCCAATGCTAGGCATGCAAGGCACACACCCATGTTGGGTGTGCCATCACGCCCAATATAGGCATGACATTCACAACTTGTTGGGCATGACACGTTTAACACCGTTGGTGCTATGTGAATATCCTAACACCCCTGTGTTGACATTCATAACTTGCTGGGTGTGACATATCTAACACCTTTGGTGCTATGTGAGTATCCTAACATCACTGTGTGTTCGGGCTTCCATGCTTGAGGCTAATGTGCTCGGGCTAGGAAGCGCACCCTGAGCCTAACATGCTTAAGTAAAATACAACTCGAGTAGAATACAACTCAAAATATTACAATGGTGAAATTACACTTCAACCTCTCCTCTCCATAAAAATGACAAGATTCATGGGCTATAAATACACCATGAATCCTTCAAGTCAAAAGTTTATAATCTCTTCATTCTTAAAATTTTTAGCATATATATTTTCAGAGTCTATCTCTCTAAAATATTATTGCACTTTCTCTCTCCATAAAGTTACTAACTTTGTCAAGAGTCTCCACATCCATTAAAGAGAACCTTTTACAGGAAAAAATTATTAGTTACCTGACTCACCAAGCACCACCCACTACTACCATAACTACTGGTCACTTAGCTCATCAGGTACCACTTGCTACTACTACAACTACTAGATACCTTGACTAAGGAGAATTGATCAGGTTATTTGAACTAAGAAATCATTTTATTCCTATACATCTTGGATTTTAGGACTAATCAATAAGTCATAAATATAAGCAAGCATATACTAACAATAGAGTTTGAACAATTCATTTTTCCCTAGATGTCAATTCAAAGATCACCATCTTCATCTGCACGAAATATTGTAACTTTCAGCACACTATTCTTTCCCTTAATCGCTTAAACACATAATCATCACCTTCATCTAAACCATTTTCCTTACAAAATGCAATCCACCCTTTTGATAATTTTGAGCATTTTCAATGACAAAAGCTATTTAGAAGAATCAAATCGTTGATATGACTTTTTGAATAGTATAAATATAATTTTTTTTATTATTATATGCATTGCAATGGAAAAAACTATTTTAACAATCCATTTATATTTTAATATATTTAATATTGATACTTTTGGATTTTTTTTAAGAAAAAACTATTGAAAAAAATTGAAAGAATGAATCTTTAAATAATTTATTTAAATATTTTGATTTTTTTAATAGATATGCAGGAATGATTTTTCTTTGACAGAAAAGCCATTTTGATTTTTTATTTGGCTTTCCCATTAGAGATGTAATATCAAGAAAAAAAAGCTAAAAAATAATTTTATTTTATTTTTAGCTCTCTCATTATATATGCCCTTTATTGTCTTCAGAGCCATCACTAATGATTCATAGAGGCCGAGGGGTGTAATTATCGCATTTCCAAAAAAAAAAAAATACTAAAGAGCTAAATTGATAAAATAATATTTTAATAATATAAATTTGACTTTTTAGCTAGGTCTCCTTAATTGTGAAGCTATTAGTAATGTTGCACCGGTGATAAGCTTACTCGTTCATTTGCACTTTCTTTCTCTAAAATTCAGACTCCTGTGATATGTTTGGTGCCCCTTAGAAACAATCCTTTCGGCAGCCATTTTTTCATCTGTTGGCTGTTATTTAGAGCTGTCATGTCGGTAGGCCATCCATTTATTTTTAAGGTATTGTTGTTTGATGTTGCAGGGCTTGATGTTGTTGTTTTAGAAGTCAGTTCTACTTCTATTATTTGACCATCGTTGCAAGTGTGATGACGACAAAGTTTTGTTGAAATCAGTGCCCACCATGGTTGGCAATGATTTGAGTCTATGAGATACATGTTTTTCAAAACTTCTTTCTTATTTGGAATGGTGGCTAGTTGAACGTTCACATCAAGAAATTATAGTTTTTGAGGATCGAAGCTGTCTGAATTGCTTCGGGCTTGCTGCCTTCATGCTTGATATTCGATAACAATGGCAGTTTTTGGCATGTTTTTTCTTCGGTTTGATCCAGATTTCTACCACCTTTTCTTCTTCTCTGGAAATCATTTGAATTCCAGGATCTTCCATGATTCTCTAGGCTAAGTCCGATTGTCCATGTAATGATAATTACCTTTATAAAGAATGAGGCACATTGATGATCTTCGTTAAAGAATCAAGACAAAACACTAAAAAGGTTGACTAAAATATTTTTCCCAGCTAAGCCAGTGAGTGCAGGAGAAAGGAAAGAAAAGGATAATAAAATCACCACCGCCACCGCTTTAAATTTCAGAATAGATACCTTTACAACATTTACGAGCAGGAACTCTCGATAAAAAGAAATCAGAGAAAAAAATTGTATGGTAAAAAGGCTACCTAGAGAAAAACGCAATTACAAATCAACTCTAGGACAATTGCACACAAAGCACGAAGTTCATGACTTGCCCCATTCAGATTAATTGACTTTTGAATCAACTCTAGGATAAATTGCACGCAAAGTAGAAGTGATTAAACGCAATTACAAATCAACTCCAGGACCAAAAAAATATTATTTGATGTAAAAACACTTTGAAAAACAACATTTATAGCAAAGAGGTGTCCGAGAGCAAGTGTTTGCTGCCTACGCAACAATTCTGATTTTAAGCTCCAAACCTTTCCATCCAACCGAAAAACAGCAATAATGGTTTTCAGATGACCTAACTGCGACTCTAGATGCTGAGAATTGAGAACAAGATTGCTTTGCGGCCAGTTGGTTAAGGAAAAGTTATAACTCTTTTCCCCTAACACGTGACACGAAAACAATACAAGGGAGTTGCTTATGTATTCTACAACATGAAACCCTAAGCTGATAATTACTCCTTATAATTTACAAAGCAGTCATGCTATGCACAAATACAAGGCAGCTTGAATGCCATCACATCGCTAGAATTGAGATGCAAAAGGTGCGGCAAACCCCTGCAGACAGCCACATATTATTTGGGATTACAAACAAGAAAAGAAAAAAGGCCTTTATGTGCTAGTTATGAAATTAAGATCGCACCAGCAGATAAAAGATCAATCATGTTACATTGGCAATATGCATGGAAAGAAGTTAGCATCAGGTTGCAGCTGAATATACAAAGGTTAACAAACTAATAGAACACGAACATTGATACACCTGATTGATGTTTTACAATTCACTTCCTACAAAAACTAATCATAGTTTTTGTCTGACTGAATCTAATTTGAAAGTTGGCCAGTTGGTGCTGCATCTTCAAGCACTCGAAATACGGCAACTTTCAGCACAATTTCTTTTGCATGAATCAACTCAAAGATACAAACATCCCCTTCCTCCAAATTATTTTCCCAAACAAATTCCGTCCACCCCTGGCCCAACTTTGCTTTACCATCCTTGAAAGAGCATCGGACAGGCCATTGTTTTCCATCAGAAACCTGAAGTGTGACAAATCCTGTAACCGTGTTCAAAAAGGTCCGCGCAAAACTGGATGGGATGTGCTGTAAAAGAAAACAATAGAAACTTCATATACATTCTTTACAAATGAAATTTGGGATTATTTTAAACAATCCAGTCCAAGGGCTTACCAGAAGAAATCCCCTATATACATAAGATGGTCGCAAGATAACCCGGAAAAAAGGATTATCAGACCTGAACATGTGAGCTGCACGAATTGTCCTTTCCTTTTCCTCCGGTGTTACAGCTCTCCGCCTCCTTGTAAGAGTTTCAGAAGTATTTCTTACATGGGTCGACTTTAGTTTCACGTTCTGGATGCCTAGTGACTCATGTTTATCAACATCTTCAACTAACTAGTAATGTAAAAGTCAATTAAGAACATATCATAAAGACGGAATGCAAGTTAAAAATGCTTACTATTCTCACTCATCCGTTTGCGTCCTCTGGTTTTTCTTGTTATGCCTGGGATAATGGAACCAGCTCCATCCTCGGTACTTGTAAGCTCCATCCCATTAAACTGTGTACCTATGTCTCGAGAAGATTGAAAGTTCTCTCTCATATTGTATGCATCTGTTCTTACATGTGGTTTCTCTAGACTAGCAGTGGAAGTAGATTGAATCCAGTTGCAATGGATATATTCATTACAATTTTTGCTTGTTATCGAGGAAAGGAGATTAGGAGATGGAGGTCTGAAACCCAAGATTTTTTCAAGGCCATCATCTTTCTCAGGGGGTAATAGACATGGATTGTCATGGCTGGATTCTTGCAACTGACTAAGAGAATTACATGGATTCTTTATCTCTGAAACCGTCAAATCAAACATATGAACATTAAAGTTTGATTTTCCTTCATATATGAAGACCAAGAAATACCCAACACGAATGGAGTAGCATTCTACAAATTCATGCCAACCCTTGTGAAACCATAACTTGCCGTTAACTTTTTGCAGTTCCACTAGACAGATACGACCACAGGGAACAGTAAGTGTGGCAACGGAAGAAAGTTCATCTCCATATTTGTTGACAAACTTTTTTGGTATCTTCTGTTGGCATAAACAATCAAGTCACATTTCGAAACAAAGACACCATCTTTCAAGACAACCTAGGCGCTCTCTTTCAAGTCAAACAAAACATTGAATCCTCTTGTACAGTAAACAAGAGCAAACCACAGAAAATACCTTAAAAAGGAAAAAAGAACAAGACATTAAGGCTAAAGAAAGACAAAGGAAAATGAAAAATAACACCATTCAAGGCCACATACAGAAGAATTAAGGAAAAGAAAGACCCATAAGGCAAACGATGATCCACAACTCAAACTATATGTCAAAACAATCTGAAAAGAGTAGAGACATTAACAGTAAGCTAATTTCCAACTCTTTCTTCAACCTTGCCTGGTTAACAAATTTGAAAATTTTCAACTCCCATGAGGATAGAAAATCATCAAGCAAAATTTGCAATAAGAAGAAAAAAAGGATAATAAAAAAGTCGTCGTCGGTAATCAAAGCTGGATTCTAGCTGAAAAACTACAACTCCTGCAATTTTCTCAAAAGCCAAACAGATTTCTACATTTTGAGTACTTAAATAGGAGCTAAATACTATAATAACACAAGAACTCTTCTCTTCATTTTCTCTGTAACCAAACAAGCAAACAGAGCAAGAAAGTAAATTAAAGTTTACCAGCTTTTTGTCTTGGAGAATGGAAGCAACCATCAACTTGTAAAACATGCAAGATTTTCTTGCCGGAGAATCAGACCCGTCTGGCTTTACTGCTGCTTGTGACATTTCTTTCAGCAAGCCTGTAACTATCTGATGATAATGACCAAATTACAGGTCCCGTTCATCTCTATGCAATGTAAGAACTAGAGATTTTTGGTAGCAAGTGCCACCCGTGGTGTATGAACCACACGTGGGGCCTTAATACGAAAAGTTGAAATGGATGATTAGGATCAAAGGTTATTGATTACATCAGACTTCTTGATTTGTGACTTTTTGGCAGTCCCATGTGATTAATGAATCATAATGGTGTAAATTCTCTGTTTATTGGTAAGAATGTGACTATATAAGTAAAACTTGAGAAAGCAAAGGCTTGTATTCTTGGGTTTTTAACCACTTGTCCACTAATCACTAGGATATGACCACCTTTATCCATTTCATTGACCCATCACCTGTTTTCCTTTCTTTAAAGTTACCCTTCACTTTATTTATAGCTTAAACCATGGTTACCG
>Ga0325411_1005705_pt1 | contig 13736 bp, 9 predicted proteins | sample PopdelMetagenome_13_FD_206181 | JGI IMG/M metagenome (GOLD analysis project Ga0325411, IMG submission 206181) | Populus deltoides microbial communities from Bellville, Georgia, United States - Xylem-PdIQD-R4 | ecosystem: Host-associated > Plants > Phyllosphere > Stem > Wood/Secondary xylem... | reverse complement strand
TTCCTCCTTGTATTTTATTTATTTACTCCGTATTTTATTTATTTATTTATTATTATGGGCTAATAATTACAAGATTAGCTTTGATAGATTGGAAATCTATCAGCGGAACTCCCTCTCACGTTAACAACTTTTTTTCTCTGACACCCCCCAAAACACACGTAAATGTGGTGTAGATCGGCCTCTTTCATCCTGGACAAACAACAAAGCGACACCGTTCCCCGTCAACGCAATCCCCCCGACACTCTCACTCTCCCATCCCCACCACCTCTCTCCATGGCCGATGCTCTCCAAAACCCCAACCCCCGAAACAACATCTCCGCTTATTACCAGACACGCGCCGCCCACCACGCCGTGGTCACCAGCGACTGGCTCGCCCAGGCCCAGGCTGCTATCGGCCATGACCTAGACGACGCCCCGGAGACTAATGTTTTAACTGTCGCTGGAAAGCCGTTTAGTGTGATTGATGAGTTCAATAGCTGGAGGAAGCAGCCTGAGTTGGCGGAGGCTGTGGCAGCGATCAGGGCGCTTGCCGCCGTTATCAGGAATTGTCAGGCTACTACTATGATGGAGCTTGAAATTGAGCTTAAAAAGGCCTCTGATTCGCTTAAAGTGAGTGTAATTTTGTTGCTTCTTAAGAGTTTTGTTTGATTTCATTTGGGGTTAATTGTGATTTAATGATAAAGTTTTGATTTTGAATAACAATTACGTGCATTAGGGTTCTTCATTTTTGTAATAAACAATGATTTTTATTTAGAGTATTATTATTAAATTCATGAAGAGGATTTTTTTTTATTGTTTGGTCTTGATGATTTAACCTATCTGTTGTGTCCAGTCATCGGACAGTACCTCGATATCTTTGACAGCAGGTTGTGATCTGTTCATGCGATATGTGACTAGAACTTCTGCTTTAGAATATGAGGACTTTAATTCAGCTAAATCTCGGTTGATCGAGCGTGCGGAGAAGTTTGGGGAGATATCTTACAAGGTATTTTGGCAAATCACTGCTAGATGTTGCAATGATATTTCTATTAGGTTGTTTCTATATGCCATTTATGCCAATATTGATAGTAGAAGGAATTGTTGTTTAATATTGCAGGCACGTAGGATCATTGCCATGCTTAGCCAAGATTTTATCTTTGATGATTGCACGATTTTGGTGCATGGTTTCTCCAGAGTTGTGTTCGAAGTTCTGAAAACAGCAGCTCAAAGTAAAAAACTCTTTAGAGTTTTCTGCACAGGTTTTGTTTCTCAACACTCTTGTATCTGCTTAGAGTGTCCCTATCTTACTTAAAATTACCCTGAACATTTACTCTCTAAAATGGGCTCAAGTTTATAACTTCCATATTGCATTTTTTCTTATGACTATTTGCTTGGTCAAAAGCATGTGTAGAATAGAGGGAAAAAATCGTATTGCCCATTCCCTAAGCATGGTGCTGGGCTCAAGAAAGGAAAATGGCGCTGCTCATTTTACATATAAGTACCTACTTTGTTTTTAATGAGTAGCTCCTCTTTCTTTGGCCTTTTATTTTGAGACCAACCTTTATTTTTATATGGTTCTATACTGGGTTACATGTTCACTAACTTTTCATACTTGTAAATTGCAGAGGGAAGGCCTGATAGGACGGGCTTACGGTTGTCCAATGAGCTGGCCAAGCTTGATGTTCCTGTGAAACTCCTTTTAGACTCTGCTGTGGCATATACAATGGATGAGATAGACATGGTATTTGTCGGAGCAGATGGAGTGGTTGAAAGTGGAGGTATAATCAACATGATGGGAACATTCCAGATTGCATTGGTTGCACACAGCATGAATAAGCCTGTTTATGTGGCTGCTGAAAGCTATAAGGTATGCCAATCTGTACCTTTAGGGTTATATAGATAGATAATCACCCAACTTATCTCATTGGTAATAAACCAGCTGCAGCCAGTGCATAGTTTGAAACTGTATTTTATCATCAACAGAAATTTAAATAGGAATTTGCCTACGGGTTTTTTTTTTTTTTTTTGACTTAATGATAGTTACATATTGATACTCTCCTTTTCAGTTTGCTCGTCTCTATCCATTGGACCAGAAAGACATGGTTCCTGCTTTACGCCCGATTGATTTTGGGGTGCCCGTTCCATCAAAGGTTGAGGTTGAAACATCTGCTCGGGACTATACTCCTCCGCAGTATCTTACTTTACTCTTCACTGATCTTGGTGTACTGACTCCATCTGTAGTCAGTGATGAACTCATTCAGCTATACTTGTAGTCTGTGTTTGAATGTAATTTTGTTTGAATTGTTTTAACGTAGCTACTGATCACATGGCTAGTTTTTAACATAGTGCATGTTGGATGCCCGTGTATTCTATATATATAATTTTTTTGACAATTTTGAATTCAATCAAATAACATTCAAGTCAAGTCTGGACAGGCAAAGTTGGATCCTTTGTGAAATTTTCTAGATGAGGTGAATTTGGTGATCAAGAGCAAATGCGACCAAGCCCTTCTGATAGAAGAGTTGCAACCACAAAAATTTTCTTGAGCTAAGGTTTTTATTTTGGAGTATCATATTATCTCTTTGTGGAATTTCTTCTAAAGATATATTTTTACAGGATGGAAATAAAGTTTGACTCTTGGTAAAAGTGATGGAATATTTTTTTTTAGTTTATTTTTAGAGATTCATCTACATGCCCTTATGCTTTGTGCTCTTTCTTTATTACAAGCTTTTGTGAACTTATCATCAAAGTAAATAACTAACCTACTCGTTAACATACAAAATTTCTATCCATTCATTTTAATAAAAGTAAAATTACAGGGAGGTAAAAACTTCAAAGGTTTGACTGACACAATTCCTCAATGGTTAAAAAGTTTATAAAGTAATGGAGATTTTTGCTGTATTTTTTAAAAACCTGAACGGAATTCTGGTCAAATGTTTATAGTTTCAGAAGGTCTATAATTTATTGATACTTCAAGAGTTGTTGCAGGAGATGATTCTTGTTTTATCCTTTCGTTTGAAGTGAAAAGTTAATTTCTCCATGTGTTTTACATAATTGGGAAAAAAATGAGCAAAATTGGGTAACGGTTTCCAAGCCTCCATTACTTTTCTTTTGTTCTTTCATCATGTGAAGACAGTTTTTCCTGCCCCAAAAAGACAATTTGCCTCATCATGTGGTGTATCATACTGTCTTGGTGTGTAGTAGTGAGCCCAGCAACACATGTGATTATCAGCGCTAGTCATCATGGACAACCCTTATGCGAGGAATACCCTTAAAGATAAATCATGACTCTTCTTTTCACGAAGCTTGTAAAACTGGGATTGGGATTATTTGCAGAAATGACAAGGGGAAGAAGGTGATGGCAGGGCTGCCCGATGGTGGTGTTGTTATTATGCTCTTCATTGTGAAGCCATGGCAGTACAACAGGCGGTGATTCTAGGGAGCCAAATCAGGTCATCGTGGAAACAGGCTCTTCCCCGTTGGTGAAGGCATTTGAATTTGAGCAGGATATTGAATTGTGTGATTGGTAAATCAGACCTATCATAGGAGACATGAAGCTGTTGCTCACATGCTGTACTAATTTAGCAGTAATTCTTAGATATTTTAGTTCGATCATTAAATACAATTGAACTGATCTGCTGTTAATTATGGATTTTCTATTTTCTCTTGTTATCACCAAAACACCGAGCGTGAATTACAAGTGTAGAGAAGAAACAAATATAAAGGAAGAGCAGCCACCTCACTAACAAAATCTTGTGTTAATGGGGGCTTTCAGTATGTTTTTCTATTGTTTCAATATACAGGGGACACCGTCAAGAGGCTTTCCTAGCTGTTCCTTGCCAGGTATCAAATTTTGGAATTGAGAACATATTAACAAAAACTAACTGTACTGTAAGGGGATTTGAAATTCAATAATATTATTATTGGGATAATATGGTCTTTTTGTAAAGTCCATTATTATTATCAAATTAGTCAAGTATAACTTTGTCTTTTCATATTTTTTAAACCACGTTGAAATGACTAAATTATTGTTAAAAATAAAAACTTATTTAACTGGCATTCAAGGGTTTTTTTAGTATATTCATCCTGGTTCTTTTTAGTTATAATCAAGTTGATTTAGAGAATACTTGGTGTTTTAATAAATATAAAACATAATTTAAAAATAAAAAATGGCTGGTGAGGGTGGGAGGCGCCCATGATCTTTTGACAATTTGTGTGGCGTCACCTGGGGTCCAAACGACAGCTTTTGGGACAACATTGAAAGCGTCGCGGTGTCTCCTTTCACATGGGACGATGCATGTCATCGTTTATGCATGAGGTTCACACTGATTGTTAAAGTTTTCACACAAAATTATTTTTTATTTTATTTTGGTTTTTTTCGCTAAATAACTGATAATTTTCATCACTAATAACACAATTTTTTTTCTTTTAATTGTATTTTTTTATTTCTCAATTGGGGATTTACACGATTTATCACGGCCCGACATTTCACATACCAATTTATTACTTTATTTCATTTGAGATTTAAACTAATTTATTGAGGGATTTCACCTTTAATCATAATTTTTTTTTTCATTTTATATTTATTAATTTTTAGTTGAAGATTACCCTATTGAACACTAGTTTACAATTTTAGGTTGGGGGTTTACAACATGTGTTTTAATTTTTTGGGCCTTTTTTGTTGATTATTTTTTTTTATTTCATCTTTCTACATTTAGATTGTTAAGAATTGACCATCATTATATTTTTCAATTTGTTTTCTATGAGGTTGGTCTAACCTCACGACTCAAATTGCGAGTTTGCCAAATTAGCTTGAGTTGACTTTAGGTGCTTTATCTTGTTATTTTTTATTTAATCTTATCATTTAATATTAGGTTATTTTGAAATTCAACTTTGTAATTTTTTCTCTTTTGACAGTCTTTTCATCTGATCATTATTATCACATTTTCTTTTAAAATTTAGTCCTTATACTATCATATAATTAAACAAAACTATCTTATTAGATCTAATATGGTCTATGATCTAGTCATGTTTTTTTCTTTTTCTTTAAAACATGTTAGTAGCACTTGAACATCATTATTTTACATTACAAAAAAAATCAATCTAGACAGAATTTATTATTACATATGCATCATATCCTTCACAAAACACTATTTACCATAATAGTGTTGTTTTTTTTCCTTTTTTTTTATTTTTGTTTTTCCAATTTTACCTTTTAACAATCCAATCCTCTTCTTTTTCTACATAGTTTTTTTAATTTATCTTTTAATATTAGGTTGTTTTTTATAATTATGCTTCATAATATTTTTTGATTTTTTTCTATTAAGTTATTTACCGGTCTCATAGATTTAATTTTTTTTCTCGATTTCAACATTATTTCTATTGGAAGTAGGGTTTCATGATTTCTTAATTTGTTTTCTATAAATTTATAATGATCTCATGATTTAAATCACAAGTTTGACATGTTAACTAGGGTTGACTCAAGTCTTTTCCTTGGTTATTTTTCTAATTGATTTTTTTTTTAATTTTATCTATCATTAATGATTTAAGTTATTATATTAGAAAAAACTAAAGTAGGGGATACATATTTGCCATTGGAATTGTCATAATTTGTCTATCCGTTTCTGTTGTTGTTTTTAAGCACAACACTAGGTTTATGCAATGCAATATATTCCAGAAAAAACTATGGTCATTGTTATTTGCCTCTTACTTGATTTTCATGCTCTCCTTACATTAGCCCCACTTCGTTTCCTATATATATTCCTCTTTTCCTATATATATATATATATATATATATATATGATAATGACCTATACTGGAATTCGCAGGTACTTTTTAGATATCCATGAGGTGGGAGATTATAAAAAAAAAATCCCACCGAACATACTGAAGGATTTCAAGTAATCTTTAATGTTAATGAATAATTAAATAAAAATAAAAATTAAAAACATGAAATCCAAAAAGTTTAAAAGACCACCTTTCAAATATTATTGAGATAAGAGATCATTACTAAATAGTGCTAAAATGTTGGAGGATAATTTTTTTAATATTTGTTTATTAATTAATTATTAAAAATCAAACTAACCATGAAATTTGAGAGGTTTGGAAGATGGATTTTCAAAAAGTTCTTGAAATGAAAGACGACTTTAGGATCTTACAAATGTGTTGGAGGATTCCAGCATTTTTGTTTTTTCGAAAATGACAAAGTGTGAGTTTAGGAAATCAACAAAACACTAAAAGAGAGAGGATGTTTTTACTACATGACACTTCAAAAAATACTATTAGTTTTAATAGTGATTTTTTAAAATAAATTTTTTAGATAATTTTAATTTAACCCTTTAACACCTGGGTTGTTGGAGATTGATTTTTATGATTTGTTTTTTATAGAGTTATCACAATTTCATAATCTGAGTCACATGTTTGGTGTGTTAACTTGATTTTTTTCTTTTTTTGATTGTTTTTTTTCTTTTCAATTTTTTCTTTCAATATTTTATTGATTGGAACTTAGACTTCATTATTTGTTTTGATTTATTTTCTATGAGGTTATCTCAGTTTTATGATCCGAGTCGTGGGTTTAACAGGTTAACACGAGTTGACTTGGTTTTTTTAGTTCTTTTTTTAAATTGTTTTTTTTTTAAATTTCATTCTTCAACTTTGGGTTGATTGAGAGTTGTGCTTCATAATTTGTTTTGATTTTTTTTTATGGAGTTATCCTAAGACCGAGATTTCGGATTTTATAGGTTAACCCATGTCAAATTGGATTGCTTTGGATTTGTTTCCTATGAGGTTATCCAGGTGTCATGACCCAAGGTCATCTATTGTGTTGATTGAGAACTTTTTTTAAAAAAACAATTCATCATTCAACATTGTGTTGATTGAGAATTGAGTTTCATAATTTATTTTAATTTGCTTTATATGAGGTTATCTCAGTCTTATGATCTGAGTAATGATTTTGACAGGTTAACTTAGGTTTACTTAAATTATTTTTTAGGTCATTTTTTAATTTATTTATTTTTTCAATTTCACCCTTGAACATTGAGTTTATTTGATGATATTTTTTTAAAAAATATTTATTAGATAGTTATCAGAGTTGGAAACATTCTTTTAATTAAAAACGACTCCTAGTTATTAAAAGGTAGGTTTTGTAAGATACAAACTTACTTTTGATGCTGAAAAAAATTGCTGGTACAATGTTCTAAAAGATAGAGTTTATATTGGTAAGACTATAATTTCATCATGAAACAATATAAGGAGATTATTAATTTTGAAGTTTATATAAGATGATTATGAAGAGATTTTATACTGAATATATAAGAAATTAGATTATTATTACTTGTTTTCTATTCAATCTTGTTAAATATTAAGGAGGCAAAATATAAAAAGAAAAGAAAGTTGAGGTGGTAATTGATCTTAAGATGATAAAAAAGAGTTGAAAAAAGATAACATTCCTAACTCACACATGCTTAGTGTTCTAGCTCTGATAACTATTGTTATTAATGATTAATCAGTTGTTCTAGCTATAGAATCTATTCCCAAAGAAGTAGAAGAGAAACAATTATTGCCATCCTTGAAAGAGCAATCTAAAGTCACTAAACATGGTGAAAATACATAAGACTATCAAGTGGAGGTGAAATATGACAGACAATCTAAATTCAATAAACATTTTAAGATTAAGTTAGGAGAACTAATTTGGTTAAAATGTTAGTAAAAGAGGTTAAGTTTGTGATATCAAAGAGAACAAAGAAAGATCTTATATTCCTAAAGTTGTAGAAAATATTGGTGTAGAGGATGAAAATAAAGAGTTAGGAGAACTAATTTGGTTAAAATGTTAGTAAAAGAGGTTAAGTTTGTGAATAAGCTTGCTACAATGCTATATTTAAAGTATCCATTCCTTTAAAATAGAAGAGTTTAATTTCTGACCATGAACTTGAGGACGAGTTTTTTCAAGTGAGGGAGCCTAATTAGGGATGTGTAACAACTGAAAAAACATCTATCATATCGTTTATGGACTAGATTGACAAGTCCAAGAAGAATTCTAAACGACTTTAACAAGCTTTTTGATAAAAATAAACATATGCTTTGATTTGACCTTCTGATATGGTTAAAACTTGGTTAGTGCATTGCATAAGCTTGATTTTATAATGGGTCATGTAATTACAACCAATTTTCATATTCAAGTTAAGTCTAAAAGTTATTCTTCATTATTTTCTTTATTTTTCTTAATTATTTGACTCTTTTTCTTTATTTATCTAGTTTAGAAATTCTAATGCTAGTTAGGTTCTTTTTATCATGTGACTTTTAATAAGAACTCCTTTTCCTATAAGGATTTAGGTCTTGAATTAGTGTAAATAGAATTGTCTAGTTTATTTTTAAAAATAAATTTTTAAAAATTGATTTTTTAGAACTTTTCCGTTTAGAGTTTTCTCTATGGTTTATGACTATTATTTTAATGTTTGAAAAACCCTAATTTCTTTCTTAATAGTTTGGGACTATAATTTTTAAAAATTGAGAAACTTTATGTTTTATCCTTCATTATATGCTGCATCAATATGTGTTAGAGGATCTCAAATAATATTTAATGTTAATGATTTTAAAACCGGAGACAAAAAATTGTATCTAAATTGTTTTAAACAAGTTAGAGGATATAATATTTTTTTTATTAATTAATCATTAAAAATCAAACTAATATTGTTGAAATTTAAGGGCTTAGAAGATGTGTAAAAAATTATCGAGATGAAAGATGGATGTAGAATCTTACCAAACTTGCTGCAGGATTTTAATAGATTTTTGAAAATGACAACCAGCGAGTTTAGAAAGTAAGATAAGCTGGCAAACATGATAATACAAGTCAACTCATGATTATTGGTAGTCATTCTCTGAATGAATGTTATGATGTGTTAGTACCTTCTTCTTACAAAAAAAAAAAAAATCTCTCAAACTCAAAGTTAATTAAGCAGACCAAACCTATTGATTGTAGAAAACTTATGTTTTATTAAAATTGGTAGCGACTAAGATGGCTAATAACACCTAGAAAAAATTGGTGGTAACTTTTATTTTTATTTCAAAACTATTTCATCAATTCTCTTATCTTGCTCGGACATTAATGACAAATACTAACACTAACACTAACTCCATAACAAATAACAATTACTCAACACAAATTTTAATTAACAAGTATAAATAATCAATTTAAAATCATAATTTTAATAATTTAAGTACTCAATTATAAATACCACATGAACTAACATAACTTATAAATAATGATTCAAAATTCATCTAAATTATCTAAAACATATAATAAATCATGTAAATAACTAATTAAATAAAGTACTACAATGGATTAAAGACTAATATATTCTAACGTAGGTTTATGAAGAGAGAAAAATGTAGCGTCGAAAACCATATATAAAGTCACATCAGTTAGGTTTTTCTTTGGGGAGATGGCAATTATCGATCTTCCTTCGGTTTTTAACTAGAACTAGTCGAGAAAAGAGGCTGTTGTTTTTTAGATATTAGTTGAAACCCTAGTTTAAGTAGGAATCTTTAATTAAAAAAAGACTTGAATTTAAAATACTTATTGAACTAGTATTTAGAATCCTTATTGGATTATAATAGTTTGAACTTGTAATCTCTCTATAAATATAAGGGGCTGATATATAGAATTTAAGAGTTGAATATATGAATAAGAGAAATAAGGTTAAAAATTATTTGTGTGTTTAGTTTTTAGCAATTGGTATGAGAGTATGGAAGAAAAGGAGAGCATGACAATAATGGATATGCAAAATGAACTATATAATCCTAACACCATGAAAGTTGTTGTTAATCAATATGTTATTTTTTATGAAGCTAAATTTTAGAAATGGAGCAATGATAGTGTTAAACAATATATTTCAGTGGTTTTAGATTGTACTAATGATGAAAAAAATATAAAAGCTTATGGAGGATGCACCATAACTAGTAGATGATTAAAACACATCTAATAATAAAAACATTAAGTGTTATAAAAAGGTCTCCATAGATGAGTGATTATAAGGTAATTGAAATAAATCAATATGATGACTCACTTCCTTATTTTGCTTTATTTTTAGATTGTGGTCCTATAACTTTGAGATAGGTCGTTAAAGAAACAAATTGGAAAAAAAACTATGGTTAATGAAATTGATTTCATTGAGAAAAACAATACTCGGGAGTTGATGGAGTTTTTAAAAAGACAAAAGATTATTGATGTAAAATAGGTGTATAAGACAAAATTAAAGGAAAATAGTGAAGTTGACAAATATAAAACATACTTGGTAGCTAAATGCCATAAGTAAGAGTACAATGTCGATTACAAAGAAGTTTTTGTTCCAATTGCAAAGTATAATACTATAAGATTGATTATTGCTTTGGAAACTCAAAATTCATGGTTTATATTCCAATTGTATGTGAAGTCAGTTTTCTACATATAAATGTTTATCAACCTCCTGGTCATGTGTAATTTGGTAAGGAGCATAATGTACATAAATTAAAAAAAAAAACATCTATAAAGGTTGAAGCAAGCTCTAAGAGCTTGGTATAACTATATAGATGCTTATTTTTTAAAGGAAAGGTTTAAAAAGTGTCTATAAAAGCATACACTTTTTTATTAAGACCACAGATGAAGAAAAGATGCTTTTCACATGCTTATATATAGATGATTGATTTACATTGATAATGATAAGGCCATATTTGGAAAATTTAAAAGGTCAATGGTGATTGAGTTTGATATGCATGATTTTGGAAAGTTACGTTACTTTCTCAATTTAAAGTGGTTCAATCATATGCCTAATTTTATATTTCTCAAAAGAATTATGCTCAAGAAATTTTAGAAATGTTTCAAATGATGAATTGCAATTCGGTAAGTATACGTCTAACTAAGTTTGGTTTCAAACTAAATTAGGATCATGAAATAAAGAAGAATAATGACATTCTTTACAAGCAAATTATAGGAAGTTTGATGTATTTCACATCAACAAGGCCAAATATAAAATACTCAATGAATCTTATTAGTAGATACAAGGAGAATTCAACAAAATTTCATCTTTTGATTGCTAAAAGGATACTTTGATACTTGAAATATACTATAAAGTATGAATTGTTCTACAAGAAAGGAGAAAAGTCAAATTTGATTGATTTTATTGATAGCGATTAGACATGAGATTAAGATGATAAAAGAAGTACTTCCGGGTATATTTGTAAGCTTGGTTCAAGAGTTATTTCATAGTCTTCAAATAAGCAACCAATTGTTATTTTATTAACTATTAAAGCTGAATCTTGTGGCCGTAACTTCATGTGCATGTCAAGCGACATGGTTAAAGAAAATTCTTGAAAAACTTAATTTCAAAAGACAAGGGCATGTGATAATTTTTTGTAACAACTCAATAATTAAATTCTTCAAAAATTCAGTTCTGCTTGGTAGAAACAAGCATATTAATATGAATTTTCACTTCTTAAAAGACTTGATAAAAAAATAAAACAATTGAGGTCATCTATTGCAAAAATTAAGAACAAGTTGATGATATGTTCACCAAGTCCATTGAATTAGAGTTATTTGTGAAGCTAAGAAAATCACTTGATGTCTACACTTTAAAAATATTGTTTAGGGGAAAATCTCTTATTTCTATACTGGGTGTTTAAAAATATTAGTTTAAAGAAGGGATTATTGAGATACAAATTGAATTCCTAGTCTAAGTACAAATATGTATTTGAACATAGAATCTAAATTTTTTTTCTGTATTTCTAAATGCCTCAGTAACCGTTCATGATAAAAGAAAATTAGTGACCGTTGATTATTGTTCTTATATATATATATATATATATATATATATAGACACACACACACACAAAACCGCAGGTGATTAATGTTCTTAGAAAGCACCTTCGCTTTGAAATCGTGTCTGCTATTCGTTTGGTTTCATCCACCACTCATTGCTCCAAAACTTATGCGGAATTTCATACATATAGCAGCAAGAATCTAATTCTTTTCCTCCTCCTCTACTATGACCTCGAAAAGTTTTCTTAAAGCACTGGTCTGTCGTAGTGTCTATCGTAAGTGGATGCTATTGTTTTCTCTTCTGCTACTAGTGGACTTGTAGTTGGAAAAGTAGGCAAATTCAAAAGCTTCAGTCCATCATATTACTTCTTTCACAAAAATTGCATTGCTTGAACTTTGCACTTGTTTATGCCTAAGCATTTTCTTTCCCTGTCCCCCGGCCCATAGTGAAATTTGAAAAGACAATCATTTTAATTTTGCTGTCTCCTATATTGAGATTTGACGCGTTTTCCATTGTTTCTTCATTCCCATGTAAATAAGCTTGGCTGTGGAAGTTCCAAAGAAATCAAAATAATAAAGAAGGTGACAATTGATGTGCAGAATCACCGTGGTTACTTTCTTCCCTTAATTTGGCCTATGCCTATCACTATACCAATCCAAAATAAAGAAAGATGACAGCTTTACTTTTCTTTCTTTTTTCCCCTTAATCTCTTGCAAGAAGAAAATTAATATAGGTTTATCCAGTACAGAAAGGAAAAAGAAAAAAAGGACAGAGCTAGAACATGGAAATTAATATCCATTTCTCGTTATTAAGATGAGACCTTTAATCATGGAGGAGTTGGTTTAAAATCTTTGATCTTTCTTTGAGAGGAACTTCTCTCTCATTTCTGCAACATCAGTATCACCGAAGTGACTCTCTGGAATCCAGTTGCCTGTCTTTGGATCTCTCATCCAAAACTCCTTGCTATCACCAGTTTCTAAATCTTCTGATGACTTCAGTACATCTCTTGCTTTCCTCATCACAGATATTGCTGCTTTTTGCTTGCTTAGATTTTCTGTTGCAATCCCATATGAACGCTTGCTGCAAAAACATAATGATGATATTAATCATGTTCATGTCATTATTATCGACAGAAAAGAATGGAGGCTTCAGAGGCCGTTTCTGGCGACCAAACAAATAAAACAAAATAAAAAAACTGTGCTAAAACCTGAGAAGCATAACGTTTTTCATTTGAAGCTTTCCCATACTGTTTAGATAGATAGAAAGAAGGGAAGAAAGAAATATTGTATAGGGTTTAATCTAAGTTTTGAAATTGCGGGGTTTCTCTTATAGATGTGTTTGAGATTCTGATAGATATCAAAGAATCCTTTCAAGATTTAGAGACTCGTTTCTCGTATATTAGTTTTTTTCTTATCTTTAATATTTATTTATTTTTTAAAAATTCAAATATTAATGCAAATTAATTTGGCAAGTAATAAATCCCATGAAAACACAATATTAAAAAACAAATATATTAATAATTTTATTTCCATACTTTGCAGTATTAAATACTATCTAATTATGACAAGAAATCTATTAATCATATGAGGAAAACTTTCCAATTAACGGGTACACATGTTAGAAAATCCTGTATAATTTATTTTTTGGGGGGGAAAAGCTACATTGTTCATACAAATATAGTAAACGTTTTGTGTATATATAGGATATTATTAGGCCTAATTCAAGGGATGTAGCAGGTGATTAATTAAGGGCTGCTAATATTTCTTGCCGATGGGCTCTGATCTACGATTAACATACTTGTAACAGTCTCCTAGCATCCTTATTCTCCTTTAATTCCCTTGATCATCTGATATAGAGCAAGATTTTATAGAAATCATTCCCTATGATTTTATCTCTCCGAGCATCATTATATCTATAACTTGATGCTCATCAATATACACAAGTCATTAACAGTGGGGTTGGACA
>Ga0325411_1005704_pt1 | contig 13738 bp, 9 predicted proteins | sample PopdelMetagenome_13_FD_206181 | JGI IMG/M metagenome (GOLD analysis project Ga0325411, IMG submission 206181) | Populus deltoides microbial communities from Bellville, Georgia, United States - Xylem-PdIQD-R4 | ecosystem: Host-associated > Plants > Phyllosphere > Stem > Wood/Secondary xylem... | reverse complement strand
CAAGATGGCAAAGAAATTCCACTAAGGACTAAAATATCATAAAAATAAAATGCAAAGACTAAAATAAATGATTGAAAAAATCTCAATGATAAAAACAAAATTATTTGATATTGTCTCATGTGCACCAAACATAAGATAAGAACATATATTGTCTAGTTCAATTTAATCTAATTAAAGATTATTTGGTATTTATATTATCATTATACCAAACACATTTTTAGTTTCAATTTACGTACAAACTCATCTAATGCTATTTTTATTGTTAAAAAAATATCATGAATATGGAATTTCAAAAAACAATTATTGGAAAAATGTTCTATCCAAATAAAAGAAATGTTATTTAAAATATATGATAAGAGAGGGGCTTGAACATGACAACTTATATCTTTTTATATGTCATCACCTAGGTAATATTTGGTTACTGTTGTGAATAAATTAAAGAGACGAAGACTATAAAAATAAAGGAAATAAGATAAAAAAGGAGATGAAAATAAAATTGTGTTTGGTAATAATTGTCTCTATATTTTATTTGATAATGATAAATAAAAAAATTAAAATTAAAAAAATTATTTTATCTTTAATATATATTATTGTTAAACTTATATATTTATACAAATAATTAGATTTTTTTTTACTTTAGTTTATATTAAGTGTTGAAATTAATAATATTATAATAACCCTAATTATAAAACCTAGACTGACCTAGTAGATCGATTCGGGAACTAGTCGTCTCTTCTTAACCCTCCTGCATTAACCCTCCTGACTCAAGACCTGATGTAACACCCCGTAATTTAATACATTCGTAAAAGAACTTTGAGCCTTAACTTAAAAAAAATGGGTATTTTTTTTCTTCCATCGAACTTATCTAAGGCTTGCCAAAATTCCTGCTGAAATTTCGGCAGGGTTTCATTTATACCTGGAGATCCCAAGTTATCGACAATCATCCTGTACAATTATACTCATTTCTCAATCATATCATAATCATGTAAAACCTCAACAACACATCATTCATTGTAAATGCATAACATTTCGCATGTTCATTTCTTTCCCATTAACACACATAATTCATAATAATTGGAAGTAAACAAACATTAAGATTACAAATACAAAATAATATATTGTTATGTCCCGACACTTAATGTAAAAGGAGTATTATTACATATTAAGTCATTTAGTTCCTTAAAGACAAAAAAACATGAATGTTCATCCTTTTTATTTAATCATACAAAAGAAGACTAGACTTAAAATACTACTTCTGGCGTGAATCTGAAGGACCTGCAATTTCATAATTTATAGATTAAATATAGTAAGAATAAAATATAGCATAAAAGGAAAATCACACAATACATGCAAAGGTAATTAAACATATATTCAATGATGTGCAATCATAATTCTTTGAGATTCTCATTTAACCTTCCATTATTACGTCTCTATTCATCATTCCTGGAATCATTCAACATTTTCATTTTATATCTTGTTTTACCTCACGAGCGCATCTAATTCGTTATAATATCTACCATGTGATTTCTCTCTCTTACTCTCTATTTCTTTATATCAATTTCAATATCTATTATACCGATTATGGCTTTTCCACATAAATCGTCAAACTCATCATGTTTTTTGTCCAGTTTTGGTTTATAAATATATTTAACTTACATATTTCTTGTGCCAATTTCAGCACATTCCAATGTTTCTTTAGATTTTTAATAAAATCTCCCCTTATCATGGAACCTACAACTATTTTCACAATATTCATATCCGATCCATTTTCAAATAACATAAATACCATACATATATCAATCTATTTAATTCATCAATCTAATTTCATTTGGCCACCATAATTAAGGCCAAATTTCATTATCCATCACTATTATTGGCATTTTATTACATTGTTATAATTACCACCAAGGCCAAATTTGATTATCCATCACTATTATTGGCATTTTATTACATTGTTATAATTACCACCAATTTCTTATCATGTCAGCAACAACACAAACCTCAATACAACATATTTACATTATTAGTCATAATTTCTTTGACATCCTCCATGCACGATTCTCAAATTGTATCAATTACAATTCATCAATTAATTCAAAATACATTATATATAACACCTACCATGGTTAATGAACTCTACCATGGTTAATGAACTTCTATTCTCACGTCCTAAAAGATACGATATTTGCCTCCATCCTTCACAAGGATTAGTTCTTCATCATTTTTTTATATTTATTCCTTCAATAATCCATAACATAAACACAATTCCATTTGTAATCTGACAAGTCAGTCATCTCGATAATATTAACACCACACAAGTAAGTTTAACTTAAGTTGCATATTCCAGTCATTAGAAAAACAAACTAATACCACTAGCCCATTACCGGGTAACAAGTTCCTCCGCCCATGTTATTCCACCATTTTTAATCAATATCCACCTCTTCAAGGCCGAATGAATAATCCTATCAAGATGTCAATCCCTATTTTATTAACACTTTTAATTATTCCCTATAAAAAATACCATTATAATACCTCTCCCTCAAAACTTGAAAGGAAATGCCGACACTAATGATAATTAGTCGCCCATATTAGGATATCAGGACCGATTAATCAAGTTTATTGTAAATATCAAAATCAATGCCACCGATTGGTGTCATTGATTATTTCTAACCCAAAATAGCCAGCCAATCAGATTTTTCTTTCTATAATACCTTGGAATATTTCCAGAAATGTTGATGTCAAGATTCTTAACATCATTAGCTTTTACTTCAGGAATAGCTAATCAAGTTTCGCGTGATTGCCGATATCGACACCACCGGTCAATATCATTAACTATTCTCAACCGAATAGTTAATCAAGTTCAGTATCCCTCATTTTTAGGGATAATTATGCCGATGTTAGTAAACCTTACTAACATCATTAGCCTGCGCATTTGGGACCGGCTAATCAAGTTTCGTGTGATTGCCGATATCGACACCACCAGTCGATATCATTAACTATTCTCACCCAAATAGTTAATCAGGTTCAGTATCTCTTATTTTCAGGGATGATTATGCCGATTTTAGTAAACCTTACTAACATCATTAGCCTCCGCATTTGGGAACGACTAATCAAGTTCGAGGAACGATCATCAACGAAGTCTATTAATGTAATTCATATTCTTAACCCAATCAAGTACTAAAATCCATTTTAATTTCTCATTTATTTCACTTTATCCTTTCTTTGTGTAGTTTCACTCATAAATGCAAAGACCAAGAATTTAATAAGTTAGTAAATTAACGCAATGTAAAAACTGTAGGTATAGAACACCTACCAGCTGCAGAAACTCAACTCACGCTCCCTTGTTGTTCTTGTGCCCCTCCAACAATCCCCCCTTAAGCTCCTACTATACAAGCTCCTGAGAAGTTGAGTGATTGTTTCACCTGAAAATTGGAGACCTACTGTTCGGGAAGTATAATTTCTGGTAGGAGTGTTTGTTTCCGATCTTAACCGTTTAGAATTTATATAACATCTAAATGACCAACATATCCAAAATCTAGACCAATCCAATGGTGAAAAGATGATATAACGGCCTATAAATGAGGCTGTCGTGAAGGGTGATTTTCCAGAAATGTTCCTCTCCCTCAAACGAAGTCTGTTATTGAAAATCCCTCTAGTCAGAATGTAGGTGACATTGAGCATAATAACATATCCAAAAAGCAACCTAATCCAACGGTGGAAAGCCAAGATATGGTTGCTGAAGTTTCTACCCTGTTGCCATCCCAAAACCCATAGTTTCAAACCAACTTATTCCTTCTATTTTTCTGCAAATCAAGCCATTATCATGCAATTAATCTTGAAATTCACAAGAATAATTATTCCCCCAAAATATTTACATGAATCCTAGAATTTTAAACTTGGAGGTTTCCTTCTCCTCATGCAAGAACAAGAGAGAAAAATGAAATTACTAAAGGGTATGTTACTTACCTTTATTGCTTTAACTTATTTCAATGAATTCTAGCAAAAATCTACAAAACTCATGTCTCCTCTTTCAAGTTCCAACTCCTACTCTTTGTTTTTCCCAAGCTTTATAACTCTCTAAGTATAGTCACTTGATTTGTTTTCTTGGATACAATCCTCCCAATAACACTCCCTTTTGATTTAGCTTGAAGAAATGAAGAGGAGATGAAGAAAATGGGAGAAACATGGTCGCCTTCCTGTTTTCTCTTTTTACAGAGGACGTGAGCTGTGTTTAAAGGAGGAGAGGAGAATATTGTTTTATATAAAATTACCAAAATGCCCTTATTAATGCCCCTTGTGTCATCTTCTTTAATTTACCCGATTTTGTGTACTCTCGTAAAGCCTTCCTAAACTCCGATTAACATGAAATTTTAACCTAAGATAAACCAATAAGTCTGGAGATTTCTTATAAAATTTCAGCTCGATCCAATTGTTGGATTGAGATATATTATCGATACCGTAAAACTAGACAATCAATGTCTTTTACGCTAAAATCTGAATTTCATACATTACTTTATTTACTTATATTCTCATGACATTTCCCCTTAATTTATACTCAATAAATTCAATATTACCACATTTATCACTAATGTTTCAAAATAAGTTTTTTTTATATATTTTTTTATCAGGGTTTACATATCTTCTTGTTTTTCTTATTCTTTTATCTAATGAATCTCGTCACTGGTTTTGCCAACGTTATAAACTAAAAATCATGACTCTCATTTCGACTTCAATGATACCTTTAAATTTATTTATGGAGATCATTCTCTCTCTCACATGACACATTTATTATCATTCCTATACTATTTATTCATTTATTTCATACCGAATCTCTATTACTCATCGAGACCTCATTACTTCGATCCTATGTTTTTTATTATTATTTACGGGGGTTTACACCTGAGCTTACCTCAAGTCGATCCCTGAGTCGAATTTTAAAACTATTGTAATAACCACTTTTATCCTTATATTGACCTGGTTATTATATTGACCTGGTTATATTGACCTGGTTCAATTAGAGTTGACCCTCCTAACCTGTGACCCGGGCTTTGCCCTGAGTCGACCTCTAAGTTAGGTTTTAAAATTACAATAATAATCATTTTTATTTTTTTGTTGAACTGGGTCAATGGTGAACGCAAACAATGGCTTGTGCCTTGTCCCAGGTTGACCATCGAGTTAGATTTTACAACTTTGATAGTAACAATTTTTATTATTACCTTGACTTGGGTCAACAAGGATCACAAATCTTATTCCAAGTCAACCCCCAAGTTGAGTTTTAAGACTATGATAATAACTATTTTTATTCTTATATGTCTTAGTTAGGTAATTTTGGAATTGATAATTTTTTACAAGGATATTTTAGGAATAAAAAATAATAAATATTGTTTATGAAAATTTGTCTTATTTGTACTTTCTGTTTTGAAAGTACATAAATTCACTTTAAAATTATCCTGTGCAAAATTTTATTTTTATATCTATATTTTTTCAACCAAACACATTTTTGTCTCTACTATCTTTATTTCTTTTATCCTAAGACAATAACTAAATGCTACCCTAAAGTTTAATCATGATATAAATGCGAACATCTTAACTTCATAAAATCAAATGAGTAAATAAGAAGACATAAAAGGAAATTTCTTAGTAATTTTATAAAATCATAGTTATTATATCTGGCTTAAAGCTTGATTCGACTAAAATCCTAGATCAGCAGGTTGTAGGTCAACCTACTAAGTTAGTGAGTTGACTAGTATATCAATTATAATAATAAATTATACATATAATATTAAATCTAAATGTTTCATACATGTTGGTTTTGGTGTGCTGGTAATTTTTTTGAGCCAATAAAAAAACACCAAGATTCAAACATTACTCATTGAATATTTTTTTTTTTGAAGTCAATCTTTGAATCAACTAGGTTTTGATCAATTGCCTCCACAAATAGGTGAGATATCATAGAGAAGAAATCAAAGATGAAATAAAGCCAAGTTCATCCTCGTCAGTTGTAGATCCTATAGGTAATGTTTGGTCATTGTCCTATAATAGAAAGGACAAAGACAATATAGACATAAATATATTTGGTTGAAGAGACAGATAAATACATAAAAATAAATTTGTTTCTAGAACAATTTTGGAGTGAATTTTTGTACTTTCAAAATGTAAGGTATAGAGGGGATATGTCTCTAGAGACAATATTTATTATTTATTATTTTTTATTCCTAAAATATCTTTATAAAAAAACTCTCAATTCCAAATTGTCCAACTAAGACATATAAATGTAAAAATGATTATTTTCATGGTTTTAAAATTCAACTTGGGGGTCGATCCGGGACAAATACTGGGTCACTGGTTGAGGCTTGAGTCATGAGTCGAGTTAACCTGTGTCAGTAGAAGAATAAAAATAGTTATTATCATATTTTAAAACTCGATTTGGGGGTCGACCTAGGCAATTCATGGGTAACGAGTGGGGTTGATCATTGACTTAGGTTAATGTAATGATAAAAATAATTATTATCATAGTTTTAAAACCCAAATTAGGGATCGACTCGGGATAAAACTTGGGTCATGTGTTAGATGAGTTAACCTAGATTGACCTAGGTCAACATAAAATAAAGATGGTTATTATCATAGTTTTAAAATTTAATTCGATAGTCAACTTGGGGCAATGCTTGGGTCACGAATTAAGAGAGTTGACCCAAATTAATGTAAGGATAAAAATTATTATTATCATAATTTTAAAATCTGACTCGGGAGTCGACAAAAGCAAGGCTTAGGTCATGGGTCGAGAGGGTCGATCTTGCATCTGTCTTCTCTTCGTAAACAACCTGTCCTCTCAAAAGCAAGTAAGCCAACTACCTTATTTAATTTAAGGAGTGAATCACATAAGCTAGAAAGAATCTTCCTAATGCTCCCATGTCCGAATCCGTACCTCTCTAGCTGCTGCAGTAGCAGGCACGTATCGAAGGAGAAGAGGAGTAAGTTCCTACCTTCTTTGAAGTTTTTCTTTGCTTGTTCAGGTAAATGGCATAAGCCAAGGAAAATAGAACTAAAGTTATAGTTAAAGCTACTAACAGAAAACCAAATTAACTAGTTAGAGTGGGCATGAAGGAGCTAAATAAACTATTTTTTTTATCCATATATTTGTAAAATACTTTTCTATAAGAAAGAAATACAAAAGTAAAAAAAAAAAGAAAATTTATTTTAGGAGCAATGCCAACCCTCTTGATAGAACAAGAAATTGGCGATTGCTCCTCTTTTTTTTTCAAAAGCTCGTATACACTAAGACAAAAGCCTTATCCATTTACAAAAGTCTTATCCATTTGTAGATGGGAACATGAGTGGGATCGAGGAGGCGTCTGGCTTCGAGGTTATGCAGCTAGAATTGGCGTTGCTACAAACTTGACTGCTGAACTCTGGGCTTGGGCTGTCCATATTGGTCTCCGGATTGCCTTGGCTCGAGGCTTCAAAAGATTTGGATTGAATCAGACTCTCAAGTCTTGGTTCACACTTTGTTGAATCCTTACATTTATCATCCTCGGGGAGCCCTGATCAAAGGGGATGAGCTAAAGGGTCTTGAACTGACCTCTTTGGTTGGGGCGGACTTGGAAAGTATGAAGGAGGTCTGAAAGAGAGAGGTGAACCGGGATCAGCTTCCACGACACCGTTAGAGGTGTCGCACCCTCGCGAGCGGAGCACGGCGTCGCAGCGATCCTCGATTGATTTTGAGGTCTTTTGTTTTGATTTAAAGGAGTCGCCACCTAGTTTTTGGTCACTAGGAAACCTAACTAGTCTTTCAGAGATTCTAAGGCAAGGGACTGGTTGCGTAAAGGGAAGGTATTAGCACCCCTAGTACGCCCTACCTAAGGTAAGCTGCTTGGTGTTTGGTTTGCCTTATAATTGCTATGGTGTTGTTGTTTTTTTTTAATCCCATATGTTTTCCTAAGTTTGATTCAAATTAAATTTATTAAGATAGAAATCCAAGGAGATTCCATGTGCTTCAAAAGCTTATTTTTCCCTTAGTATTTCAAGAGTTTGCGACTCATAAATCGCCAAGAGGAGGAGGGACAAAAATTTAGAAATCTAGGGCGCTTTAAAAGCCTATTTTTGCCTTAGTGTTTTATACTCTCACGGCTCGTAAACCATGGAGTAAAAAAAAATTGAAATGTCCTCGATTATAATCAAGGCTTCTTTCAAGGTGTGTGAGGGTTTATTATTCCTAGAAAATTATTTTGGATATTTACCACTCAGGGTTTCTTTATCCAAATATTAACAGTGAATAATAACATATTATTCCCAATAATATTTTGGATATTCGTCCTTTAAGGATTTCTTTATCCAAACATTAGCGGTGAATAATAGATGAATCCCCCCCGAAATAAGATTTTTATATTTTTTGGAATATTGGCCAATACCCTTTGGAGTTTTACAAACATGTTGTAAAATCCAGAAATGCAAGAAAATAATTTTTTTTGTGTTTAAGAAATCCATGCGAAAACATATTTTTGAAACTTCAAATATTTTTTGTTATATAAAAAAACGTTAAAAACATGATAGGGTATTGGCCGTATGCAACACGCAAAAAAAAACATTTTAATTTTTTTTATAGGAAGAAACAAAAAAACAGGGCAGTCTCCAAACATTCTCAAAAATAGCATAAGGAAATAGATAAATAGTTCAAAACCTTGCTGACAAAATATTTCATTTCAAACAAACCAATCAGTCCACATTCTGCATGATGTCCTCGGCAGTGAACGTAGTGCCCTTCTCCTTGTCTCCAACAGCAGGTCCCTCTGCCTTGCAATCCAAAAGAGACAGTGAACGTAGTGCCCTTCTCTTTGTCTCCAACAGCAGGTCCCTCTGCCTTGCAACCCAAAGGAGACAGTAGTGAACGTAGTGCCCTTCTCTTTGTCTCCAACCGCACGTTCCTCTGCCTTGCGATCCAATAGAGACTTCCTATCCTTGTCAAGCCTCAACTTCGTGAAAACAACCTAGGACGGATTGATACCGTCATATTCTACCGCTGGGGGCCAAATGGATGAGAGACCTGGCAATTCCCGTTTTGCGTGTGTGAGGGCAGTTGGACGTGTGCCTCCTTAGCTACTGGTAGATGACGGAAGAAACAAAGATACTGAAGCTGATGTGCTGGTGAATTGAACGTTCTTCTTCTCTTGCTTTTACTGGTTTCCCCGTCGCCTGCCTCTCCTTTCTCCTCTCTTTTGTTTTCTTTCACAGTGACCAAAGGATGTATGGGAACCAAAGGCTTTATGGATCAAAGAAAGAAACCCCTCTGTTCCCCTATTCCCTGCCTTTTTTTTACTCCCTGCCTCTCTTGCGTTTTCCTTCTCTTTATTTTGCTGTTTTTTTCTGCTCTTTTCTCCCCGGTTTTTCTCTTCTTTTTATGCTCTTTTTTTTCTGCCCCTCTTTTTTGCTCTTTTCTTGCCGCCTCTTGCTAGGTCATTAGAGGGGTTTATATATAGTTTAGAATATCTCCATTTAGGAAAGATTTAATGCATTAATTCTAGGACGTAAATCCCTACTGATTTGCGGTAAAAAAAACGCAAAAGGAAGCTGCAATATTCTGATTTTATGCTGGTACTTTACGTCTGATTTCTTTCCAGTTTTAGAGGAGGGTGTGGCTATTTTCTTTCCTTCCATAGGGCCAGCTGCTCCCTTTCAAATGAGGCAAGAAAAAACGTGGTTGCAGCTCCAAAATTCAGGCTTGATGATAAAGGAAAAACAGCAGGAATTTGCAGCGAAAAAAAGGAAAGAAATCAGATGGAGGGTGCAGCTGCAAAGTCTCATTTTCCTTATTCGGTGTGGAAAAAATCCTGTCATTTATGATGATCTAGCCCCCTCTCCAGCTTTCAATATCCTTCTTCAATTCAATCCCTCATTTTAACAATTTTCGATTCAGTCCTTGGTCCAAAAAAATCCTTCGAATCAGCCCTGCGAAATAGGGCTATATCCTTCCCACGGCAGAATTTTCTGCCCTCACGTTAGATATTCAAATGGGAATATCTTGAGCTTCTGATATCGAAATCAAGTGATTCAAAAGCCCAAATTCATCTACGCGTCTAGGACTAAAACTTTGATGAAGAAGTCAAAGTGAGATAAAATCTTTTTACAGAACAGAAACTGGCAGTAATCTAGTTGGTCAAAAGGAATCTCCGGGTCTAACTCAAAAACTGACGAATGCCGAGAATCTTGATATGACTGAGAGTATGAAATAAGAACGAAAATCACAAAAACTAGGCCAAAAATAGAGTTTTTTTAGTGCAGGCTCGGGTTAATATCCTTCTCGCGGCAGAATTCTCTGCCTTCACGTTAGATATTCAAACGGGAACATCTTAGGCCTCTGATATCAAAATCAAGTGATTCAAAAACCCAAATTCATCTATACATCTAGGACTACAACTTTGATGAAGGAGTCGAAGTGAGATAAAATCTTTTTACATAACAGAAACTGGTAGTAATCTAGTTGGTCAAAAAGGTTCTTGATCTGACAATACTGAGCATCCAAATCTCAATCTGCTCTAAGAACAATGATCCCTAGGACCTAATAAAGGTGTACGTCAATTTTTCAACATGTAATGAGTTATAGAATATACCTAGGATGGTCAGATATCGTATGAAACTATGTCAGAATCAGAGCCTAAGTTGGAACAAAAAATTACAACAGCAGCAGAACCATTTTTTAGTGCAAATTCTGAGGGATTTATTCAACCTTAAAGACCAGATAAAAAAAGAACGAATTTAGCATTATGAAGACTCCTGATCAACCTAAGAGAACCTGATGATTTTGGTAGTAAAGGGGAAGGATAAAAAGAGCAGAAAACAGCTCAAACAAGGTTTCAAAAAAACAAAATATTTCTTTTTGTGCTTTTATCAATCTTCTGGCGAATATGAGCTAAACTCCTACACTCTGTTCAAAAGAGGTATACACCGTCTCCAGCACGTGGGGTCCAAAATTGAGTAACAACAAGAGGGTTCACCCATCAATGGACCTTTTAGAGCGAGGGTGAGGTTTGTGACAAATCTAGCAAAATTCGAAGAGGAACAACCCTATATGGTTAAGAGCTTGCAAGAGATCCTATTTTTAGGAGCACCCTAAAGAAAGTAGAAAAAGAAGAAGATTAGAAAGAAGGGTAAAAAAGAAAAGAAACTCATCATAGACTCTGAGGTCTCAACTTCACTCCGATTGACCTGAGTCAATGTATGGATAAAAATGATTATTATCATAGTTTTAAAACTCAACTCAGGAGTTAATCCAAGAGAAGGTTAACCTAATTGACCCAATTTTTTTAAAAACAAATAGTCAAAGAAACCTTGTTTTTAACAATTTTCTTTTTCAAAATATTTAATGGGTTTTGACTCGTGTTTTATCTTAAGTTGACTCATGTTTTTTACTAGGTCAGGTCGAGTTAATCATTCCTCTATTTTTCTGAAACTTGGACCAGTGTAGGCCTCGGGTCAACCTGTCAAGTTAATCCTGATTTTAATACTAGGGTTATTCTAATATTAATAATTTCAATACTCAATATAAACTAAAGTAAAAAAATAAAACTAATTATTTTTTAAAACATGGAAGTTTGGCAACAATACATATTAAAGGTAAAATATTTTTTTTATATTTTATTCTTTCTTGTCCATCATAACCAAATACGATATAAAAACAATCACTTTGTCTTATACATCATTAGTGAACACAATTCTATGTCCATCTTCTTTTATGTCTTGTCTCCTCTGTCTCCATTGTCTCTGTCTCTACTGTCTCAGACAATAACTAAATGCGGCCTTAAAAATATACAAGTTTGTATGCTAGTGCTATATTGTGGAGATCAAAAAAACTTTAAATGTAAAACTAAATATCCAAGTCTAAGGGGACTCCTTGACATTGTTATTAAACATGAAAATACAGTTGTTTTGAATTTTTCTCTATCAAGATAAATTTTTGTATTAACATATTTCTTGTTTTATCTTGGTGAATATACAAGTTCTTTTCTTAACTAGAATCATTTTTTCTATTAAAAGAATATTTTATAATTGTCAGAACAAATTAAAAAAAATATCAAAATAGTATGTTCATATTTTTATGTGTGATTGAAAGTTAAAGAAAATCATAAATATAATAAAATCATGCTCAAAATATATTTTAAAATTCTAAGATTAAAAAAGTGATTTAAATTGAAATTTCATGAACAAATATTTATGTCATATACATAACAATTAAAAACAATTATTAAAATTCAAATAAAAATTTACAAAACAAGGCTCACGCATCTAACCTTACTTTATATTTTTTATTAAACTCTGCTCGAATGCTGGAGCTCTATCAGTTATTCCTCTATTTTTGTTATCTAAGCATTAGCTGTTGAAAAAAAAAACTGGAAACATCCTCTTGTGGTTGCTAGGAGGTTGGGAGTCACAAAAATTTACATGACCGGATGACATAACAACAACATCCTTGTAGAAGAGGTTGCCGATGCATTGCGGTTGCTGCTCATTGGGATGTCTTTGCAGATTAAACCCACTAGCTGTTGATGCAAAGCTTGTTGAATTTGCCACATGTTGAGCTTGAGCTTGAGCTTGCATAAAAGCATTAGCGTAGATTAGTTGAGCCTGTTGCAGTGCATACTTTGTTAACTGCTGCTGCCACTGCCGCTTTGAACAAGATTTTGAGGAAATGCAAAAGTGCATGAGGTAACTTGGTGCCCATAGATGATGATGATGAGATGTGGTCCGAATAAACACTTCCATTACTAGTTGTTGGTGTTTCACTACGAGTGGAAGCTGCAGCTGCAAATTGTTGACGCTTCTGAAGTTGAAGGATTTGCTGACTTCGTTGCTGCTGCTACTGATTCCACTGCATCTGTTGTTGTATACTTGGTGCATTTACACTGCCAATAGTAGCTGACATAACAGGGCTTGAGGTCCGAGCAAGAGTGGACCCAAGGTTAAGAGTTCGGGCTGAGCTATCAACAACATTGTTCACAGGCATTGTTGAAACAGAGGAGTCTGTTAAATCTAGCCGAGAGAACACAATTGACTGCCCACCAGTTAATGGGGTCTGTCCTCCAACCATATCGGCCTTCCTCTCTCCTTCCATATTTGAAGTGTCATTTCCTCCATTTTCCCCTTCTTCAGGCACACGGTAATTCATCTGCTGTGTTGCTTGGGCCGCAGTGATGAAGTGATAGCCATGACTTGCTGTCTCTGGAGGGCTTTGGAGAAGAGCATGATTCTGTACCATCAATGAAACATCAAGACCTGGGGAAGTTGTGGTTCCGTTGATGGAGCAAATGACATTGCAAAAGGAGGAGGTGTTCGTGAGTAACATTCTGATTTTGCATCAGCTGCCGCGAATGATTCTGCTGATGATTCTGTAAATGATTGGATCTTGATGACCACTGCTGATTCCACCTAATTCTGCAAATGCTTCTGGGATGACGAGGAGCCACTAGAAATACTTGGATTTTGATGACCCTGTTGGCTTTGCTGTGTCTGTATGAATGGTTGCTGTCGCTGAAGCTGTGAAGGATGAAGCATTCAAGAAGAATAAAATTGATCCATTGAAGAAAGGCATAGCCTAAGGATGGGTTCCTCTGTAGGCTATCGTGGCCCCCAACATGTTCAGGGATTGGAATCTCGTACGCACCATTCTGCAATTTTGCCAGGGAAGTTTGGGTAGTTGAAGCTCATTGTTGTAGCACCAGTTATTGCTGATGTCGTGGCATTTATTGAA